>Ga0068857_100000074_pt1 | contig 57347 bp, 103 predicted proteins | sample KBSCornC72_FD_66591 | JGI IMG/M metagenome (GOLD analysis project Ga0068857, IMG submission 66591) | Corn rhizosphere microbial communities from Kellogg Biological Station, Michigan, USA - KBS Corn C7-2 | ecosystem: Host-associated > Plants > Roots > Rhizosphere > Soil ...
TACTCGTTGTTGATTATCTCTTATTATTTTTAAAACATTTCAAACTAAAATATCTTAAAAATAATAAGAGGGAATTAACCCTCTTACTATAAGATATCTATTAAGGAGCGATAGATACGCGAACCAAAACTTCTGGGTGACGAACAACGTTGATGAAGTTCGATTCAGAACGAATTTGCAATTCACTATCCCAGTCATCCATCTTCTGAGCAAAATAAGCTTCTTGAGCAGTTTTGTTGATAGAAGTGAAAGTTTCTGCTGGAGCAAAATAAGTTTTGAAGTTATCTGTAATATCCAGTGGGAATACACGAGCTTCGTTAGCATCGATTTGTTGAGTCATACCAGTACCACGGTAAGAAACCCAAACGATATCACCGAAGTATAGGATACGATAACGAGCATCTAATCCATATTCGTTTGCAGTCAAACGACCCATCAGAATTTTCTCAGATTGAGAAAGGTTTTGATACTTCACAGCATCAGTTACGTATGGGTGGCTACGAAGTTTATCGAAGAAACCAGAAGCACAAATTGCAATCAATTGGCCAGGAACATCACCAGTTTTGATGTTGTCTTGGATAGCTGCAATAATTGGTTCAATGTCATCTTGTGGGTTAACAGTTTCATCATTCAGACGCATAGTCAAAGATGTACGAGTAACACCAAACTCTTGATACCAGTCAATGGTAGAACCATAAGACTGAGTCAATGTACCATTTGGAGCATACACAGTCCCGTTGTTGATCAACTGAATACGTGCGTTTTCCAAAGTAAGTGCGTGAGACTTACGAATTGCTTCAAGTTTACGAGCTTGAGAAGATGCAAGAGTTTCAAGAGTCTCTGCACCCATAATTTCTTCCCAAACAATATTTCCATCCAAATCTTTTGCAAGAATAGATTCATCTAATGGGAAGTGAGGAACACCAACAGTCACATAAGATTTTGTGCCTTTGTTGATGGTAGAAGCACGTTCACCCCAGTTTTTATCCCCGATGATGTAGTTGGTCATGCTGATACGTGGAATCATTACAGTTTTTTGTGTAAGATACTCGTGCTCAAAAATACCAAGTTGTGCAAACAAACCCCATTGGTTTGGAATGCGAAGCAACAGAGACGTTTTATCAACTACCTTGTTGTTATTGCTAGGACTACGAACAATTTTAATTGTCATCTTATTTATTTCTCTCTTTCTAATTTATTAAACGATGGCAGTTAGTACATCTTCTAGAATAATGCCTTGAGTTTTCAAAGCTTCTTTCAGAAGGTTAAACTGTGTTTGGTTGAGAGAACCACCAACATGGATAGTTTTAGGAAGAGTCTCTTTCAAACGTGCTTGACGGCGAATTGCCAAAACTGGTGTTGCAGTGGTAGCAGCAACTACTAGGGAGTCTTTAAAATCATAACGATCGCCAAGGAAAACAGCGTATTCGTTAGTAATCAGAACATCTGATCCATTAACTAAAGGTGCCCAAGCAGCAGTAGGGTCAATACTTTTTACACGAAAAAGAATGTGCCCAAAACTAAGGGTTCCACCTGCGTAGTTTACAGTGATCATTTCACGTCCATTGCGAGCTAGGGGCTCCCAAAGAATAAGATCAGATGCATATACTTGAGTAATATTTACACTAGCCATTATTATTTTTTACCTTTGTTATTGTATCTTTGTTCTAAGAATTTTTCTGTAGCAGCGTCAACTGCAACACGGTTTTTACTAACTGTATCTAAAGAAGCAGTATCCATTTCTTCATCGGACAAATTTTCTTGTCCTTCTTCACCTACTTCTTCAAATTTTTCTTCTGCTTCACTTCTAGAAAGCTTAAGAATATTTACAGTAGATTGAAAATCTGCATCACTTAGATTTGCCAATGACACAGAAAGAGTTTCTGCTTGAGCAGTACCAACAGCAGCAACCAATTCAGCTTTACGACCTGCGGTTTTAAGTGCAGCTTTCTCATCACTAATTGCTTTAAGTTGTGCTAAGGCATTAGCCAACTCTTCATTTTTTCCTGCAAGAACTGTTTCAGAATTCAATTTGAATTGAGTGAATTCTGTTTGTAATGCAGATAAGGAAGCTTCTAGCTCTTCCATATTTAGCTTAGACATTTCTTTGTCCTTTGTTTTGGTTTTGAAAAGATTTGAAATTGGATTATCCATTTCGTCTCCAAGGGTTATTTCTTCCAAGTAAGATTTAAATTCTTCTAGGGTCATTATTTTATCTACTAGACCATTAGCTTGTGCCTTCTGAGAAGAGAAAGTTCTTGCACCAAGTGCAACAACATCTTTCTTATCAACACCACGCCACATAGCGACATGATCTGTAAATTGATCGTACATCTCAAGCACGGATGCCTGTATGTCATCTAAAAACTCTTGAGTGAATTTTCCCTCAGAGTCAAAAGGAACTTTGCCATCACCTGCCGTAACATAGATGTCTTCAATTCCTAATTTTTTCATGTACCCGTTCATGTTTCTCAACTGAACACGTACACCTATACTTCCTGCTTCTGCTGAAGGATTTGAAATCACTTCATGCATTACTGCTGTGTAACAATAAGAAGCAGAGTAAGAACAAGCAGAAATGTAACCAATTAATTTAACGTCATTCTCATCAGCAAGATCTCTTATATAGTTTGCTGACTCGAAAGCCATATGAGCACTACCACCACAACTGTCTTGATCAAAGACAATGGTTTTAGCACCCATATCAATAAGTTGTTTTACTTCTTCGCGAATAAGTTGGTGGCTTACGCCTTCTTCACCGCACATGCCGTAATATGGGATATCTGTAATACCACCATGTATATCTACAATCCCAAGCTTTTGGTCTGGTATGTAATTAAGGCTTCTTTGTTTTGGTTTAATTGTTTCTGAAACTGCAAGCTCAGTAGTACCTAAATTTCTTTCCTGTACGATTTGCATAACCTTTTCAAGATAAGGCTCTGAAACCATGAGAGGGGTATTACATAGTTTTGTAGTAAGTCTTAATAGCTCATGACTCATAATTTATCTCTATTTATTGTTAGCATTACTTGCGCTACTATCTCCAGACTTTCCTGTAGATTTGCCTGTACCATTTCCTAGGCCTGCCCCCATACCATCTCCACTTCTAGAGGTCTCTGGAGATAACAAGTCGAATAATTCATTCTGACTCATTGTTTTATCCACTCTGGCAGGTAGTCCAAGTTTTTTCTGAATAGCATTAATGTTTTCAGGAGTTTTTAATATATTTCCTGTTGCAGCAGCTTGTTGTAATGCTTTAGCAAATTCTGCTACACTTATTTCAGAAACTTCCTTATATTCAAATGTAGGATAAACTTCAGTAGACCATCCATTCCATTTAAATAAGCGGGGGATTAAGTAATGATTTAGAACGTCTCGAATTTCTTCAAGCTTAGATTCTATAACCATCTTAACGATCGACATTTTAGATTCAGACAAGGCAAAGCTTCCTCCACCTTCTTGACCTAAAACTAAGAAATCTGCATACAATGCAGTTAAAATTTCTTTCTGGTAACGGGCAATAACTTGATTTATATCAAAAGCTTTTTTACCTGTTACAGAAACTACTTCAAAATTAAAGTAAGATTCACCATTATCATCAAGCACTCTTGGCAAAATCATTCCTGATTCTTTACCAATGTGAATATTACGCATCATCTTTTTGTAATATTCATAAACTTCTTTATCCTCATCTGTAGCATCAGGTTTCATATATTGAGGTGGGATACCTAATACTTTAAAACCGTGTAAATCAGATGCGATACCTTGGGCTTCACTTTCTTCTAAAGCTTTTTTATATTTCCAAGATTCCCAAATTGAATTTAATGGGGAAGTTCCTATAGGAGAGTCTTTAATTGGGTTGTTACGAAAAAGCAACATTCTTTCTACAGGGATATCTACATAAGACTTTCCATTATCTTGCGATGGGGAAGTTCCTTGACTGTAGTCATCTCTATTCTGAGGGATGTTTACTCTTTGAGTAATATGAGATAAATCTCTTCCCTTATTCGTCCACTTCCAACCGGCAATGGTATCTTGAGATCTTAAAACTAATTTTTTGATTCCAACTAATCCATCATTGTGTCTACTACCTTTTTCTGGTAGTCTGTAACGACGAACTATTTCAAATGGGGCAAAGCCGTAAGGGACAAAAGATGTTGCTTGCTTAATAAAAGACAACCAACTATGTTGCATATCGTCTTTAACAGACTTAATAAAAGCAACTTCAGATTTTAGTTGTTCTTCATATCCTTCTGGAGCAACTACGTCCCAGCCAACTCTTGCTATCATTGTTTGGACGTAATCAACAGCAGGCGCTATCGTTCCATCCTTCAACATTTTCTTATAAGTTTTAACGCACCAAGGCCATCTTAACTCATAATTGCATTCTTCGAATATCTGGCCACCAAGAACCATCAATCCATTGTAGCCTGATTCTGTCATCCTCAATGCAGGGATATCTTCACCAGCGCTCAATGGAGCTAAATCTTCTATAACTGCCATCTTAGAGATAGCTCCTTTGTTAACGTATATTTAAAAGTGGGTTGTTATTAGTTAAATCAACTGATTTTATTCCTGATAAGAATCCACTTGGCATAGAGAATTTGGAAGCTAAAATAGAGTAACCAAGAGAACAACAGTCTACGAGATCATCGTGTCCAGACTCTCCGCCCTTTCTCTCACCTGTGAAAGCTTCTAACTCGTTGTAGAAAAATTCATTAGTGCCATAGGACTTATTCCAGAAATCTGTACCACAATTCTTGACGATTTCAATAACACCAATTTGAGCAGATGCAGCAAAAGGTCTAAAGCTTTGAAGCTTGCCTTCACCAGAACGTTGAATAGTGGTGGCAAAACCATTTTCATTTAATCTTCTAGCAAGCCTAACCGTTTCTGCTTTAGCCATTGGGTTAGGATCTTGGGGGAGGATGATGTCTACTTTATTTCCATCTCGCATTGCATTCTCTAAAATAAATTCTTCCCACATCCCAAAAGGAATACGAGTTCTGTTTACTTCAAGAATTACATAATTGCCTGTTTTTAATTTCCCAATTTTTACAGAAGCTGTATAGTCAGGGGAGCGGTTCATTTCATGGGGCAGGGTGCCAGCGAAATCGTAAGCTCTAACAATTCGGGTGAATTGATTATATGCAGGAGGATCTATTATCTCTGTCATTGTCTTTCTGTCAAAGTAGGAACTTGCTTCTTCTCTTACTTTCCAGTTTCCATACAACAGACGTTGCTTTTCTACGCCCCTTAAACCCTTAAGCCAAGCAACATATTTGGGGTTAACTTCTTGAACAATTTTATTATCAAAAACGTTAGCACTGATAAACGTAAACGATAGAACATCTTTTGCTTCACAAGCAGATTTGTAAATAACTTCTTCTACAGAATCTCCCCAACAGAAATCACCTTCATTGTAAGTAAAGTAACGAATCAAACCGTCTTTACTTCTGTCTGGGGTTCCATCAGGATTAAGATAGGGCTCAACCCACTCTCTTAAGAAGTGATCTGCTAAAGGGTTACAAGTAAGTTTTAAGTGAGGTTCTATCGATGGGCATGAGGGATTTCTCATCCTACTCATAATGTACTGAATCATGAATTGAGTGAACTGTGTTGCTTCGTCTACAAGAAACAAATTTGCTTCTGTACCTTGCCAGTTTTCATGATCTTTTTCGTATTCAAAGTGTTTTAAATAAATTTCTGAGACTTGGTATTTTTTACCTTCTTCATCTCTTTTATAAAAAACGAATTTACCATCTTTTTCTTTCCAAACATAATCTTCGCCATATCGATATAATGAAGAGAATGTTCTGTGGCACTTGGTAAGAATACCACCAGCACCTTTTAACTGAGGTGTGGTTCTTCTTGTAATAACTCCAATAAAATTCTGTATCCAGATATACTTTAAGAAATCTATTACACCAATCTCAGATTTACCTGATCCAGCAGCTCCTCCAAATAATGTTACGTCACATTTAGATGTTGTATAAAGCCACTGTCTTTTACTAATTGGTCTTGGAAATTTTTTCGTAACTTCTATAGTCATTATTATCACTTACTAAATTGTAAAGTCGCCACTTCTTGCCATGCGATCATTTACTGGACTGACATACTTCAGTCCTTCTCCACCTAGCGATTATTACTTTATCGCTTATTCTTCAGGATCTGACTCATATTCAAAGCTTTCGTCATCCCATTCAGAATCATAGGCGGTGACATAATCAGCCACTGCTTTAGGACCACCAAACTCTTTGGCTACTTGTTGTGGATCTTCTTTTGGTATCAAACCATTTTCTTTTGATTCTTCTGTCTTTTTAAGCAATTCAAGTTTGCGTATCTTAGCTTCTTGTTCTGCCTTAAGAAGATTAGCCTCTTGAGTAATGACCCATTTAGCAATCTCAACTCTGCGAGTAGGGACGGGGACATAACGAACCAATACTTCAACTTCTCTCATATCGGGAAGTATCAATATCTCGAAAGATGCACTAGAATCATTTGTAAGAATTTCATGACGCTGATCTTCTGTACCTTTCCAAACTTCACGTTCTGGAACAAGGCCACCTTCGATAGCTTGTTTAACAATTTCAGCCGCAGGGTCTGTAAGATCAGACAGTTTACGTCTGACATTACCAAGGGCTCGGGGGGTTTTTATCACGCCAGCAGAAGTGGCTTTATCGGGGTTACTATGAAATTCTTTAAGGGCTTTCTTTTGTTTAGCTTTTTGTTCTGGCGTAAGTTTTGGTGCCATACATTACCTTGGAAGATGGTACTCTATCGGGGAGTCGAACCCCGTTTGACAGGTTGAAAACCTGTAGTCCTAACCAAACGTAGACGAATAGAGCATTTTAAAAATGGTGGTAACAATTGGTATCGAACCAATCTATCAAGCTCTTCAGGCTTGCGCTAATCCATCTCAGCTATATTACCATAATATGGTGCTCAATGTGTGAATCGAACACACGACAGATGCTTACAAGGCAACTGTTATACCACTTAACTAATCGAGCATTGGCAACCCGTACTGGATTCGAACCAGTAACACCTAGATTCAAAGTCTAGTGCTCTACCAATTGAGCTAACAGGCTGATTAAACTTGGTGTGACGTGTGATAATCGAAATCACATACTCCAGAGTCACATTCTGGATCTTTTCCGCTTAAGATAACGTCACCACTGTTTGGTGGAACTGGTTGGATTTGAACCAACATAAGTCGGCTTAAAAGGCCGATGATCTACCTGTGATCCACAATTCCTTTAATTTGGCAGACCGTGTAAGAATCGAACTCACATCTCATGGTTTGGAGCCACGCATTCTACCACTAAACTAACGATCTAAAAATTTGGTACTTCTTGCTGGATTCGAACCAACCCCACAGAGTTCGTAGCTCTATATTCTATCCCAATAAACTAAAGAAGTATGGTACTCAGTGCTGGTAACGATCCAGCGTTTAACGCTTATCAAGCGTTTGTTCTACCATTGAACTAACCGAGTATAATATTCATATGGCGGAAAACAGAGAGCACGATTCTCATACGCTAGCACGTACAGACCGCTTAGCAGGCGGCTCCAGAACCCATCTGGTTTATTTTCCATATTGGTACGAAAGGTGGGACTTGAACCCACAAAACCTAGTTTCTAAGACTAGTATGTATGCCTATTCCATCACTCTCGCATTTAAATTGGCGCCACTTATGGGTTTCGATCCCATTACCTTACCCTTGACAGGGGTACGCTCTCCCAATTGAGCTAAAGCGGCTTAAACTGGTGCGCAGGGGCGGAATTTGCACCACCACATCTCTCGAAGCTGATTTACAGTCAGGTGAGTTCACTCGTACTCAGCCTACGCATTTAACTATGGCGGAAAATAAAGGAGTCGAACCCTCAGCGCTCATCACACTGGCTACGGTTTTCAAGACCGTTTGTGGCCACCCACGCTATCTTCCTAAATTGGTGGAATAGGTGAGAATCGAACTCACCACAGGAAAGGTGCAAACCTCCCTCGCCCCCTTGGCACATGCTACCCCATAACTATAATTGGTAGCGGGAACCAGATTCGAACTGGTGATTTTCAGCTTATGAGACTGACGAGTTACCGCTTCTCTATCCCGCTATTAATCCTGTGACTCTTTATAACCATTCATGGATTGGTAACTCCGAAGAGCTGGTCGTAACCCTTACAACTGGTCAAAGTTACTTTTAAATATGGCTGATCACCTTGGAATCGAACCAAGCTCCATTCTGATTAACAGTCAGATGCTCACACCATGCTTGCTCGTGATCAATAAATTTGGTCTATCCTGTAGGACTCGAACCTACGACTTCTCCGTTCCAAACAGAGCGACTTGCCTCTAGCCTAAAGATAGAAATGAATATCATATAATATTCGCTGTACATTCTAATTATACTATCAATTTTAACTATTGTAAAGTTATTTTTTGATAAATATAATCAATCATCAAAATTTGTTGGTTGTTTTACACCTTCTACAGCATACTGTAGAATATATTCTTTCTCTTCTGGGATATTTATTGTATAAACTACCCCACGACATTCATGACAAAAATCCTCAGGAGTTCCATCATCTTTCTTCATTCTTAAATCAGACCACGATAGGGCCGAATCACAGCACCGACATCTCATAACACACTCAGTCTAGCTTATGCTAGATTTATTATTGGGGCAAGTAAAAGGGTTCGAACCTTTATCTGGAACCAGATTGCTCCCGTCCTCTCCAAATTAGACGATACTTGCGTAATTCTTGGTGGGCCACCCAAGACTTGAACTTGAAACCTTCGACTTATGAGGTCGCTGCTCTAACCAGTTGAGCTAGAGGCCCTTTCTGGAGCCTGTGGTAGGAATCGAACCCACGTAAAAGGATTTGCAATCCCTCGCATGGCCACTCTGCCACACAGGCTTGTTTGGTGCGGGATTGGGGACTCGAACCCCAGACACCGACTTGGAAGGACGGCATGTTACCAACTACACTAATCACGCATTATACTAATCAAAATAATTCTTACATTTTACATAAATAGCTGTGTCTGGACAGCTTGTTTCTTCACTGTAATCATATATGAAATATATTACACCAAAGAATGTAACAAGGGACACAATAAAACCTAGCTTACTCATCTAACATCCCTTTCAATACATCTACACCAATACCGGTCAGGGTAGAAATTGTGTATAACTCCAACCCATCATTAATCAACTGAGTTAGTTGCTCTTTTGTAATGTCCTCCCCAGAAATCAGGGAGTCTCCAATACTAAGAGCATTACTAATTGATTTTGTAAAAAGATCAAACATTATAATGCATACCTCTCAATCATCACTGTTTCCAACATAACTTCTTCAGGATTAGAGGCTTTGCCTAAAACACTCTTCATGATAGAAGGACTATAACCACTCACCATTGCTGTTCCTGTTTCGTGTTTGGTCACAGGCTTACTGGTGTTAGCCGCATTAAGATTCCAAAACACAATTTTAGGAATTTGATAGCCAGCAGCTTCAAATTCTTTCTTCATCATGTCAAAAGCAGTCACAGACTTTCCTTCAACATTACTGCAATTAAACTGCATATCACTCAAAATAACTAAAGTGGTAGGCATTTGTGAAGGATCTAAATTAACATCCTTTGCTGCATCTAGAATCAATTTAAAAGCAGCTTGAATATTAGTACTTCCACCCCAAGGGGCTTTAGATATTAAATCAAATCTTTGTTTTAAAGATCCTGCATCTATTTTTAATAGCCTTGGGCTAGACTCAAAGGTCATAAACACATCTTTAAAAATACCCTCTGAACGACTAGCTATGTACCAACCAAGAGATATTGCAACATCAACACATTGTAAATATCGATCGCCACCAGCAGATTTATACATACTCCGAGAAACATCAATCAGTGGAAGAATACGTTCTTCACTACCTTCCATATAATTAGGAAGGGCATTCCACTGTTGTTCTGCTATCTCAGCATTACCTTGATAGACAGACTTATAAATGTCATGTGGGTATACGGCAGAAGCATGGATAGTAGTTTCACCTTTCTTAAGTGATTCCAAGTATTTACCATAACGTTCTGTGGCATTACGCCCAAAAGCTTTCTGATAGCGTGCAGAAGCAACAGAAGGGACCTTGTTAAACTCTATAGTATCCCATTCTTTTGCACACATACTCTGTTCAACAGTCTTACGACCTGCAACAATGTACTTACGCCAATCGGCCTCTTTCTTGAAACCCAGCATCTTACGAACTTTCTTTGCTGTATTGCCTTTAATAGGCACCCATTTAAAGGCCAAACCATTGCCTTCTTGTAATTCTGTTTTATAAATGTGACTTGCAAAATCACTCATCTGAGGAATATTCTCAGATACCCACAAAAGGTCATCAAAACGACCAATTTCAGGGATTTTGGTGAGCAGGGTATTCAACGCTTGAATTACCTCAGCTTTACCTGCATTAGCATATGCAAATTTAAGTAGATTACGGAACAGTTGACGTTCCCCAGCTCCACCCCTAACATCACGTAACCACTGTAAGATACGCAATGCAACATCTTGATTCTCAATCAAGGCGTCTAAAAATTCTTTCTCGATATTCTTCCCACGGCTAGCACCAGCCAAGTAGAATAGATCTAAGCATTTGGACAGGCTCGAAAAATGCGCCTTTGCCCCATTATCGGTTTTTGCTTGTGCATTAACCGCTTCAAATAATGACATCATAATAAACTCCTTAATAATTGACAGAATCACTTGTTTGTGATGAGATCACAGTACTGACAGCCGTGTACGGCTATAATTTTTGGTTGCTGAACTGATTCTTTAATTTAAACAGACTGCATACTTTTAGTCGGACTTGTAGGTCTGATTTTAGTAAGGTTTGCTGAAAGCAGTCTTTCTTAACAGAATGTATTATTACTTGTCTTTTGCTCTACCAACTGAGCTACCACCAATTTTACTCGGTGGACAGGACTCGAACCTGTGACCCAAAGTTTGGAATAGTAATTGTTGCTGAAAACATTCTTCTTTAATTAGTAGAGAAACAGAAAACTCTTGGTTTCATAAGCCTGAAAGTTTGGTTGCTGAAAGTTTTCTTAATCTCTATATTCATTATAACACACTTGGATATACTAAAAGCAAGTGTTTTCTTAATCTTTTGTAAATATATTGTTTATTTTACGATATTCTCACTCTTTTACTTGAAACTCGTAATTAACTGACTCAGTTTACCCTAGTTTTTCTCTGTACGCAATAACATTATCTAAATAATCATAAACATTGGCTATTAGTCTAGGCATTAATAACTCCGCTCTTTAAAGACTTAAGTAATTCTGAGTAAGATTCACTACTAGGTTTATGCTTCTTGCGAAGCGAATTTTCTATCCAATACCCGTTATAACCAACCTCGATAGGTGCCCCTAAAAGCTTGTAAGTATAGATATTTTGGTAGGTCATATCCTCGCAAATTACGAAAGGTTGGAATAATACATCCTCAATTACGTATTCTCCATTCTTATGTGGGAATAACTCAGAAACAAGTATAACGTCCTCTCCAACATGAAATTTATTCATAGTAACTCCTATATAGTGTATTTTGGCACTGGAATAGGCTTAGTGTAGTTGGGTGTATATATTTTGTCAACAGAATACTCTTTAAAAGAACGAAATCTTGAAGGTACAGGACAATTAAAAGTGACGGCCAAATGTAAATTCTTACTCTTATTACAATTCTTACATAAATACTGTTCCATATATTACTCCTAAGTATAATTCAATTAGGCTGGTGGATAAATTCTGGATAATACTAACCCATAGCCATACCATAATAGTATTAGCCATTAGGTTAGTATCCTCAGAATTCAATTAGGCTGGAGCCATAAGATTCTCTGCGCTACAGGCAGCATACTATAACTAGTACGGGATAATGTAAAGTGATTTATATCTTTACATCACAAGGGGCTTCCTCTATAATCAGAGTCCATGCTACTCCCCCTTAAGCCATTTTATAATGGCCACTAACAAGTATTGTGTCTTGCATCTTCTTACACTTTAGGATTAGCCGGTGAGTGATGCGTTAAGCTTGACATATCTCTCTAATCCGTAGGACCTGATTCTCAGGAACAATAGGTGTAATGTCTTTACGTTAGAACACCTAGAAATATTAATCTCTTTATCCATTATACAGTATTGGACTCTCAAAAGTCAATATCACAAATAAATAGGTAAATATGTCTTAACCCTATCAATTTAAGACTTCAGTGTGATATAATGGTAATGCATTTTAAAATTTACTTAGGATAAAACATTATGGATGCAAAAGTTAGAGCAGAAGAATTATTTAACAATGTAATGGGGCAGGTTAAAGAGGCTAGAGACAACTTAGCTAAAAGAATGCTGGAAAAAGGTATGACCCCAGAAACACATTATATCAAAGATAATTTTGAAGAAATTGTAAATGGTACTACACTAGAGTATATTTGCACACCCGAACCAAAAACAAAGGAGAAAACTAATGGCTAAAAAACCTAATAAAGCAAAAGAAGAAACTGTTGAAAATACTATAATCACACAAGAAGTAGTTGAAGAAGCAGAATCAACCGAAGAAGTGGTCTCAGAAGCTCCTACAGAGCCTGTAGAGAAAGTTAAAAAAGAAATACGTATCCACGGAACCAATCTTAATACCTTAGTCTCAGAGGTGATGTATGCGGCTTTCTTGGGTGGAGAATTAGTGCCAAGAGTTCTTCCAAGAATTTCCTCCTTACCTTTTACCGTAAGAATGCTTATCAGCGAAGATAAATATGAAGAGTATGTTACTAAGTCTGCACAACCCCGTTGGACTGAAGGTGTAGAATATAACAGAGTGGTGGTGACGGCCCCTGATCCTCTCGTGTTTATTCGAGGCATAATTGCCGCAGGTAAGAGAGGTGCTGTACTGCCCCCAAGAAAAGCCGTTCGTGTAGGCGGGCCCTATCAGGCAGAATTGGCTATGAGAAACCCTATTGCTGAAACTCCTACTGTTCATGTTGGGCCTAAAAAAATAGCCTATACTAAAGAAGAACTTGAGCAATACGACATTCATGACCTAAAATTAATTGGTGCCACGATGTCCTTGACAGGTAGAGGTAAAGCTGCTTTAATTAAGGCTATCTTAGACAAACAGAAGGAGTCAGAAGTATGATAGATAGAATCCTAGGCAACAAAACATTAAATGTATTAATTGGAATTCTGTTGGGAATCCTTTTATATTCACTTGCTTATGCTTCAGGAAATGTTTTTACTGGGTTTGTTGGAGGTGGTGCATACCTCCACTTGATTGGTTGGTTAGAAAATCGATATAAGGAGTCTAAAAATTTAAGTACAAAAGGTAGTTGGGAATAAAGTAATATCCTATTGATGTATTAAGGAGACTTCTTATGAAGAATGCTAATAACAAAAGAAATACAAGAAAATCAAAGATCGAAAATGGTGTTGAGAAAGTAACGAAAGAAAAATTTCAGCACGAAAGGGAAGAAGAAATAAAAGCTAAACCTATTAAACCTATGAATGCAAAACAAAAGGTCTATAAAGAGTTGATAGAAGATTTCTCCATCCCTACAGTATTAGCAACTGGATATGCAGGGACTAGCAAGACTTGGATGCCAACTGCAATAGCTTGTGATTGGCTTAGACTAGGCAAAATTAATCGTCTAATTTTTACAAGACCTAATATATCTAATAGTAAATCATTAGGATTTTTTACTGGCTCTTCTATAGAAAAATTATCCCAATGGCTAATGCCTGTAATAGATATTCTAAAAGAACGCCTTGGTGCAAATAATTTAGACCTTCTTATTAAAAATGGTGATATAGTCTTCCTTCCCTTAGAAGTAGTTAAGGGGTATTCAGCAAATAATTGTGTTTTTATTTGCGATGAGGCGGAAGACTTGTCTATAGATGAGGCCAAAAAACTTGTAACTCGCTTAGGGCAGAATGCAAAAATGATTTTGGCAGGGGATATTTCTCAAAGTGAACTTAAAGATGCAAGTGGCTTACGCTATCTTATAAATTTAGCAAGTAAACATGAAAATCTTTCCTTGGGTACTGTGGACTTTAATGAAGTATCAGATATAGTAAGATCCGAAGCTGTAAAGAATTGGATCATAGCTTTTGAAGAGGATAGAGTTAATGGCAAACAAAAATAAAGGCAAGGGGGATAATGTCAGACCGATTAGAGAAGGTGTAGAGATATCGAAAGATCCTCTCGAACCAGTAGAGGACTTGGTGGTTATCACAGGTCTTCTCCATAAGTTAGCTTTAGAAGGCAGATTAAGAGATTTAGCATACGCGGGAATTACCACAGATATAAACGAAACTAGAATCTGTGGAATTCTGGGGGAAAATTTTAACTTCAGTTTGATGGATACATTATTAAGACATCTTACACTAATGCATTATGATGGCATAGTATTTCCCCATCTTACAGGAATTATGTTGGAGGGTTTTGATGATGAATAGACTACAGTATCTATTAAACAAACTATCAGAGGAGGCCAGTGAAATTGTGCAGATATCCCAGAAGACAGCTCAATTTGGTCTTAATGAAGTTTATGATGATGGAAAAAATAATTTAAGCAATCGTGAAAGATGCCACGCAGAAATAGACGATTTGCTTGGGATAATCTCCCTTTTGAATGATGAGTTTGATTTCTGTTATGAGCCAGACAGAGAAAAGATTGAACAGAAGAAAGACAAAACCAATAGATATTATAAATACTCTAAAGAGTTAGGGATGGTATCGGATGAGTAAGTTTGAGGTAGAACTGTTAGAAGAGGAAGATAATTCTGCTTCTGATGCAGATATAATTGAAATGATTAAAGACACAATGAGGAATACGTTAGGTTGTACTGATCCAGATTGGGAGTAGTCTTATGTCTAAGAGTATAAAAACTTCTGTAGTAAGTTTTGATGATTTTAATGATTTAGATTTTGTTTCACCAAGTCGATGGTTTATCTTTACCTCTATGAATGAGTATTTATTTATACATGTTAGAGATCGCCAAGTTGCTCAAGATTATGTTGATGCAGAATATGGAAAAGGTAGATACAAAATTAGAACAGTAAAAGTTATAAAAAGTGGTAAGGGATTAACTGTAAGTGGATCTGAGACAAGGAGAAAGTAAATTAAATTTAAATATGAATATGCTTACATGGATATGGCAGAACGCTTTGGACAAACATCTGAGGCGGTTAGGTTAAAAGTTGGAGCCCTAATTGTTCACGAGACTCTTGGGGTAATTGCTGAAGGCGTTAATGGAATGCCTCCAGACTGGCCTACAGAGGTCTGTGAAGAAAGGAAATATTTCGATGGTGGTGGTTGGATAAATTTTGATGAAAGTTTATACCCTTACATCGATTCAGATGGAGAACACTATGCACTAGTAACTAAACCTGAATGTCGTCATGCAGAGATAGCAGCCTTAGAAAAATTATGGAAAAAAGCTGAAACGGCAGAAGGTGCCATGATGTTTGTCTCACACAGCCCTTGTGTGGCGTGTGCCATCAAGATCAAGACAGCAGGCATAGTAAAGGTTTATTACAGACATGCTTATAGAGAGTCCTCTGGAATAGACTTTCTTAAGCGAAATAAAATTGAAGTTGTAAAATTAAATTAGGAGGATTATATGAGTAACTACACGGCAATAATTGCCAAGATCGATAATACACTACCAATAGTTGGGGCGGATAAAATTCAAATTGCCAAAGTCCTTGGAGAAAGTGTGGTGGTAAGCAAAGACGCAGGTATTGGGGATATAGGGGTATTTTTCTGTGCAGGAACTCAATTATCTCCTGAATATTGCTCTTACAATAATCTATACAGAGATTCTACTAAGAACAATGATATAACTCAGGCAGGGTTTTTTGAGGATACTCGAAGAGTACGTGCTCAACCTTTTCTTAAGGTTAAGTCAGAGGGTTATTTTGCCTCTTTAGATTCTTTAAGTCTTGCAGGGGATATTACCAAGTTAAAAATTGGTGATAAGTTTGAAGAATTAAATGGTGTTAAGATCTGTAATAAGTATCTTAATGAGAAAGCCATTAAGGCCATTAAAGAACAAAAGAATAAGCCAGCCAAAAAGAAACTTATTCCATTCTTTAAAGAGCATGTTGAAAGCGAACAATATAAGTACAACACCCATAAACTTGAGGTTGGTAATGTTATCTCTATCCAATCTAAACGTCATGGCACATCTGGTCGTTACGGATATTTAAGTTCTATTAAAAAACTTCCTAAGTGGAAACAATGGATTAATAAAATCATACCTGTATTCCCTACAGAGGAATATGAATATGTTGTGGGTACGCGTAGAACAGTTTTGAATGACCCAGAGAAAGAAGGCTTTCATGGCAGTGAAGCTTATCGTTATGAAGTTATGGAACAATTGAAACCTTATCTAAGTAAGGGCATGACTATTTATGTTGAAATTGTTGGCTATGTTAATGGTAAGTCTGTTATGCCTTCCCATTCTACTAAAGACTTAAAGAACAAAGAATTTAGTAAGAAATATGGTGATACAGTTGTTTATAAATATGGTTGCCCAGAAGGCACATACAAGTTCCATGTTTATCGCGTAACCTTAACAACTGAAGATGGTAATTCTATTGATCTAACTCAACAACAACTAGTTCGTTGGTGTGCTGATCGTGGATTAGACCCAGCACATGATCTTGTTCCGCCATTCGTTTATGACGGGGATGTTGAGAAGTTGAACGCCTTGGTTGAGGAATTAACAGAGCGTCCTGATACGCTTACAGAAGATTATCATGATCCAAGCCACCCAAGCGAGGGTGTTATTGTTCGTGTAGATCGTTGGACTCAAACTCCATTATTTTTAAAGTCTAAATCTTATGTCTTTAAAGTTATGGAAGGAATTGCTTCTGAGAAAGAAGTAGATATTGAGGAGGTATCATAATGAAAAATATACTTATCTTGATTATTTTGGGACTAAGCCTCTCAGGTTGCCTTAAAAATAAAGATATTGATGTAGTTGAATATGCAACAGTTGTGGAACTTGGGCTTTGTAATGCCAACTCTTGTGTTGTAAAAGTTAGAGATAATGTAAAAGGAACTGAGGAATATTGGCAATCTCATGGCCCTGCAATGATTGGGATGCAATTATACAGAAGTTGTTATGTAAAGCCTAGTGGGGATAAATGGTGTTTTGATGCCTCTCAGGTTCTGAGGGGTTGATATGAGCATACCTTGCATACAACTAGAAGTTCACTGGAATGAAGAGGCAGCGGTTCCTTGCAGATCTACTGTAGGCGATGGTACAAATCTACAAAACGAAACCATGTTTAATATTATCAAAATAGGTTTTGATGTATACGGGGGAATCCCTGTATACCTTGTAGAAGAAAATATCACCATACGTTTAATCAATAGGGCTTTGATAATTGGACAAGAACATTATAAGGAGAAAGTCGAATGCCAAAAATGATATTGACTTGTGGCATTAGTGCCTCTGGTAAAACTTCGTGGGCTAATGAATATTGCAAGAGCAATTCTAACTGGGTAAATATAAACAGGGATACTGCAAGATTTATTCTCTTCTGTGATGGAGTAGAAGATTGGGGTTTATATAAATTTACTAAGGCCAGAGAAAAAGCTGTTTCGGATAGTTGTGAAAATCTATGGAAGGCTTCCGTTCATTTTGGTGAAAATGTTATTATCTCTGATACTAACCTCAACCCAAAGACACAAGCTATGTGGAAGCAACGAGCGGACGCCGCTGGGTACGAGTTTGAAATTAAGTATTTTGAGATAAGCCTTGAAGAGGCATGGAAACGTAACGAGCGGCGCCCTAACCCTGTTAGACGTGATGTTATTACAGAGCAATGGCCTAAGTGGTTGGCTATTACGGGGCGTAAACGTTATGCACCTACTGGTGATAAACCTGAAATACTTCTTTGTGATATTGATGGTACTATTGCTAAAATGTATGATAGGGGTCCATTTGATTGGATGAAGGTAGGGCAAGATCTACCAAGAAAGAAGATTATAAATCTGATTGAAGCTTATGCTTATAGTGGAGATTATGATGTAATGTTTCTATCTGGTAGGGATAGTGTTTGCCGTTGTATTACAGCAGATTGGCTTTGTGATAACACCACTGTTTATGGTGGCAATAATTTCTTAGCTATGCGTCCACAAGGGGATATGCGTAAAGACTCTATTGTGAAAGAAGAATTGTTTTGGGAAATTACAAAAACTTATGATGTTGTGGCTGTATTTGATGATCGCCCTCAAGTAGTAAGAATGTGGAAAGACCTTGGACTTACTGTTATTGATGTAAGCGAAGGTTATCAAGAATTTTAATTAGGAGAAAAAGATGACCGATAGAGACGAAAAAATTAAAGAAATCCGTAAAGACCTTAAGACAACAGGCTTAGGCGCACCAAAACGTTCTGTAAATTTTGATAAATCAACTTTAGAGTTGAAAAAGGATCATAGAACTGGTGACTTTACTATAAACCATAAATTCTATAAGAAAGATGGTGATGTGCATTTTAATCAAATGTCTGAAGTTTCTCAAACTGCTGAGATTATGATGTGGTCCCGAATTAATGTAGATGTTTGGGAATATATTGTTGATAAATTTGTTGAGGCCCATAGTAAACCTTCTACAGAAGTGCAATAATGAACTTTCAACAGTTTTATTTAGATGTGGCGGAATCGGCATTACTGTTAGGCTACTCTGCCAATCAAATTAGCATGTTCAAAGGTGACATCCAAGATTGTTATGATCTTGGTATGTCTGTTGAGGAGACAGTGGGTAAGATATTCTAGGGATTTAACTTGTAATGTTATCTGATAGAACTTTAAAAGCTATAAAAGATATTCTTAGTGACAAACAAAACTTGGAAGAGATAGAGTCTAATATGTTATTATTAAAGCGTGGTTACATAACCGAAGAACAGTTTTTAATAAGATATAATAAATTTCTATCACTAAGGGGGAGAATACAAAATGACGACTGAAGAGCAAGTCCAACTAGAAAAGCTTATAGAGAGTGAAATTTTTAATAATCTTACCATTGAGGCTTCTAGCTCTTATGACGGTTGGAATGGCACAAAAGTAAAACTTACTTTACTGTATAAAGATGTTATAGTAACAACTACAGAACTTAATATCCTATGAAAACAATAGAAGATTTTAAATTCTGGGCTAGTATGTGGGAATTTAACCCAAACCATTATGATTTTCCTGAGGATTTTAACCAAGAAAATGGTCGGTATGAAAACAAATGCCATTGTGGTGTAATATTTACAGGCAATAAACATAGACTTGAATGTAAACAATGTAAAATTAAGAGAGAAAGCGTATGACAGCAGTGAAAATTATCGTTGGGATATTAATTATCAGCTCAATTATTGGAGGAACAACTCTAGCCTTTCTAATCGGCCATAATAAAGAGACATTACCACCAACAGTTACAAAAGAACAAAGAGATCAGGCAGCAAGTGAATTTATTGCTGTTTGTAGAAAACAGGCAGGACAGCCTTATTTCGAAGTAAACACAGGGACGCCTAACTTTTCTGTAGGTTGTATTCTTCCCCGTGCAGGCGAAATATAACTAACAGGGGAATAAATTGATTAAGATCTATGATAAACTTTGGTACATAGTAAACCCAAGCAGAGCCGAAAAAGAAGATAATCTTGCTTACATGACTTATTGGGAGAACAATGAAGCATTTAGAAAGAGAAAGGAAACAGGAACAAGCTGGGCCAGAAATGAAAAGTACAATTATCAAACCAGAGAATACGAAGGTGAGGAAGTTGGTGAGGGTGAAATTATAGACAATACACCAGTTAAAGGTGTCTATATTGGAAGTAGTGTTTCTCGTTGGTCAACTAGCAATAAATTGTTTCGAGTGAAGGACCCAAGAGGATTTACTGTCGAAGTGCCCACAGACAATATCTCCACACTCCTTCATTTAACTACAGTTATTAATGGGCTAATTCAGGAAGAGTGTGTATGGGCTAGAGAGGGCAATAATCATATTTTATTACCCGTAAACTCTGAACCTTATCTAGAGACTATTGGTAAAATGGATTTGATATCAAATGGATTAATTAAATTGTCAGATCTGAAGTCTGGAGATGCGGTAAAATTATTTGAAGACGAAAGTAAATATGTTTATTTAGGTAAGGGAAAAGTTACGTGGACTATCTCCCCTTACGACTATGTTTTTGTAAAAGGTAGATGGGTCCACGAGCCTATAGGGACTTCTTATGAACACACCTCTTCTGGATATTTAAACATTTTTAAGATTAAGCATAGTTGGGGTAAAGAAGGGAATTTTTCTTATAGAAATCTTACAAACCCTAAAATCACTGAAGTCGTAAGTAATACTTTTATAGACTTAAGTGTTGAGCCTATAGATTTATGGGTGACCGGTAAACCAAAAGATATACACTATGAGTCTAAAATTAAGGAGATTAAGTGGAAATGATACAAATACTAGTAATTTATTTAATAACTGTTGTCATTTGCTTTGGCATACTCGCTCATTTAATTAAAAAAGAGATTAAAGAGAAAAATGTATTAGACAATGAAGATATAAAGATAATAAGAGGTTTGACTTATTGGTCTTGTATCCCATTACTTAATATGCTATTTATAGCGCTTACTATTAAAATTCTTTGGGAGGATTAAATGTCAGAAGTACTCTTTATTAGTGACCTTCATTTTGGTCACGCCAATATCGTAAAGTTTGGTAGACAACTTGACCCATTAGCCCCTCTTCGTAGTGGAGAGGACTGGATTGAGAACATGCACAATATTATTAACAAATGGAATGCTAAAGTAACAAAACGAGATACTGTATATGTTCTTGGTGATATCGCTTTTAATGTTGTAGGCTTTGAAGCTTTAAAAGAGCTAATAGGAAATAAAATTATGATTCGGGGCAATCATGATGAAAAGTTTACAACTGAACAATGGCTAACGGTATTCAAGTCTGTTGAGAGTTTGGTTAAGTATAAAGAGTATTGGCTGTCACATCCACCAATTCACCCTGCTGAATTACGTGGTAGACAAAATATTCATGGACATGTGCATCACGCTTCCATTAGAAACACTTATACTAATGTGTATGATGATAGGTATATAAATGTGTCTTGTGAAGCAATAAACGAAACACCAATTTCATTAGATGAAATTCGGGATGGTACTTACTGGAAAAATAAGAGGTGTTAATGTGTCAACAAGAATTCTAGTCGAAAAAAGAGGAATTATTAAGTGCCTTCCTAAATATATCCCTCAATATAGTGTAGGTGATGAATGGTTTGATATTGATACAATTGGATTTTTCAGTCAATGTGAGGCAGAGGCATGTATAGACAACTATCTGGAGGGGAAAGATCCTAGATATCCATATTATATTTCATACCCAGAAGGACAACCAGCATGAGCTACGTCAAAAGATTATTACTTGGTGGTACTCATGCTGGGGAGGTGGTATCTGTGGATGAGAATAGGGAACACCTATACATGTCCTCAGTAATTAGATATCCCTCCTTTCACAGTTTGGCTGAAAACAATATATGTAATATGAGTTTGCCGCCAAGAGAATTGTATAGGGAAATGACTCTTCGATCTAGCAAGTATGAGATAAAAGTTTTTGTTTTAGATGGATTAGATCCTATAGAAGAGCTACTTTCTGGGTATCGTCCAATTGCAAAGGTGATAGCTGATGACTGAAGAACAAAAAGCTCTCCAAAGAGTTGTATGCGCAGCCAATCGTAACAAAGCAGGTTTTGTGCTTCTCGGCGCGAGACACTGGGATAGTTGGATGTGTAAAACTATTGATGCTCTGGGTTATAATGACCATGATTGGGAACAGGGATTTATAGATCAATTTGGAAACTTCCTCACTCGGGAGGAGGCAGCAGTAATAGCCAAACAGAAAGATCAATTGAAAGGTATATATAACACTGTTAGTGAAGCTTTATTTAGTGAACACTTATACTAGGAGATTGAATGAGACTTATAGTAGCAGGTGGGCGGGAGTTTAATAATTATAAATTCCTCTCCAAGAAACTGGACCGTATTCTCAGTAATACCAAGGGGCCTATAACCATAATTAGCGGGGGTGCTCTTGGGGCTGACAAGCTTGGAGAGGATTATGCAGAAGATAACGATCTATCAATAGTTAGGATGCCTGCTGAGTGGGATAAATATGGAAAGTCTGCTGGGTATAAACGTAATAAGCAGATGGCTGAAATAGCCACTCATTGTGTATGTTTCTGGGATGGAGAAAGTAAAGGTACTAAACACATGATAGATATTGCTAAGGCTAAAGGATTACCCCTTAGGGTTGTTAAGTATAAGAAGCCCAAGAAAAAGGCTTCTGAGTATTTTATGGGGAATCCTCTGGATTATGATATGAATGTTTGGGAAAATCAAATTACTGCCTATGACTTAGGCTATGATTGGGGATAATATGAATACAAATAAAAAATATGGTGGAAAATTGAAGAACTGTACTATGCCTCTTTTAGGAATATGGGTATGGGGTAATCTTTACGATGATCCAAACAAACGCTGGGAAGATGGTAAACAAGTACGTACCAGTGCTGTAGTGGCAATTGATGAAGAGAACAAGAAAATAGAAACATTAAACACAATTTATGATTATGAGGTAGCTGATTATGGGACCCCGTGAAGATTATGCAGTGATATGCCAACACAACTTAAGTGAACTTACTCGTGAAGTGGAAGAATACCAGAAAAATGGTTGGAAATGCACTGGAGGCATTTGTGTGGTATCTGTTGCAGGATATAGTTGTATGTTCTACCAAGCTATGGTTACAATGGTTTTTAGCTAACTGTTCATGATTCATGAACAAGGAATATTATGAACATAAGAAAGAGACTAAAACAAAGAGTTAAACCCTTAACGGAACGACAAAGAAATAGGAGAAGATGTGTAGAATTCTCTTGCATGTTGAGAAGGGTGTTGGGGAAAAGATGGACAGTTCCATTTTCTGGTTATCACCCTTGGAGGTTTTGTGGAGCGGAAGTACATGAGTGAAGATCTAAAAGAATTTCAAGCAAAAATGCAAACCACATTAGAATGGAACTCAAGTCCAACTATTGAAAATTTAAAGAGTTTGTCTGAAAAGCTGGGATATCCATTACAAGATATACCAACCCCAGTAGATACGAATGCAGTATTCATGCATTTAGTGTCTATCCTTGCTGTTAAAATATCTACAGTAGAAAGCGAAGTGAAGTACTTAAGACGCCAATTAAGAAGAATTGGTTAAATGGTTCATATACAAACCCGTAAACCCTTTATTGGTACATATAAACTACAAATTGGTAAGGAGAGATAATGATTAAAATATTAGGATTTGCTTTATTTGGGTTGGTATACGCGATAGCTCAACCAAATAAGACATTAAGTGAGTGGTGTACTATAGGATTATTCTTTGTCGGCTGGTGCTCATTGCTGGCTATAGTCGTAGCTTTTATGCCGATTAAATAGGAGAATAGAATGAGTAAAGTGGTTTATGCACCAAATCCATCAAGCCATAAAGGGAATGGTATTAATGTATTTCTTGCCGGAAGTATTGATATGGGTAAGGCTGAAGACTGGCAACCAGTAGTAGCCAATATCCTAGAACAACTGCAAGAAGTGGGTGAGATATACAACCCTAGAAGATTAGACTTTCAACCAGATGCAGTACAGTCGATTGATAATGCATATTTCACTCAGCAAGTGCTATGGGAACTAGATCATCTTGAAAAAGCTGATGTAGTATTTATGTACTTAGATCCAGCGTCTAAAGCTCCTATATCCCTATTAGAACTTGGATTACTGGCCAGAAGTGATAAGCTGATAGTGTGCTGTCCAAAAGGCTTCTGGCGTAAAGGTAATGTGGATGTACTGTGTAACAGAATGGGTATATGTGTACTCGATAGGATGGATACAGCCATAAAAGCTTTGTGCCATATAATTCACTGTAAATATCTTGGAATCTACTAATGAACAGGTCAATACGTAGACACCACAAACAAAGGATGAAGCTAAAGTTCCGTAAAAGGAATAAGCTACACCATTATTGGGCTGATGGGGTTAAATCTGAAGGAATCTACTGCAAGACTAAATGTACTTGCTCTTGCTTTATGTGTGGTAATCCTAGGAAATGGGGTAAAGGTAGTAATACCAGAACCTTAACCAAAAGAGAAATCATAGCTAATGAACACCTGAAAGAAGAGAGATAAGATGCACATATTCCTCATATTTACTTTATTAGCATGTATTGGGGACTATACGCATCTATGCTTAAGGGATAACTCCTATCCCTTATACCAATCCTTAACTAACTCCTGCCTATACGGATAATACCCCAGAAAGAAATACCTAGGATTAATAGCAAACATCCTATCCCCATCCTTATCCAATTCAATACCCACTTCCCTAATTAATCCGCTATCCTTCAAAGACTGTAAAGCAGAATAAACAGTCGTACGCCCACACCCAGTACCTTTCAATATATCCCCTATACTGGTATACACCAAATTGTTATACCCCACCTCTCTCCCCAAGTAGAAGAAGATACAAAGCTCTGAAGGGTGTACTTGCCTATCAATAGCTAAATCTAATAAACTTCCCCCCACCCATAGGTTATACCTCCTTTTCCCAATCTTATAAGCCACAGCCTGATTAAACTTAACCTTATTAGTAATGCTCATAATATCCAAGGGCTCTGAATATTCAACATCCCTAGTGATGCTGGTATAAGCCACTCTATCAATTAACTCCCCAGTCTCCTCATCTAGGCAAGTCTCCATCTGGTTACCATCCTCATCTGTGTAAACCGATAGTACACTAAGTCTATTCATATCTCTCATTAACCCTCCAAAATATCATAGTGTTCGGTGGAGCGAACAACTATTAAAATTCACAAATCAAAATATCTATATCTTTCAATAACTTGAAAAAGTGGCCTTTGTTTTGCTTATATAATAAAGCAACGCATTATTAGCACATGTAATTATCCCATTTTCCCCCCACAGAAATCAACTCATTTATATCTATTAAGAAATATTCTCAGATAGAAAATATCTATAGGAAGCACCTAAGTAGCGTCTCTCTGGGCATATCTATGGGCGAGGTGCTGAGCACTCCCCCATCGTGACATAAAAAATAATTCTACAATTCTAAAATATCATAAAGGGCTTATTTAGTTTGGCTTAGTTATTGCTAGTGATTGAGCCTTTGATCATACTATAGTCTATACTTATGATAGTAAATCCTTAGATAAGTAATAACTAATTGACAATAAACTAGATATAGTATTAGGGATACTAGATATAGGGCTTAACCAACCCCGAGGCTATAGATGGGCAACACATATGAGTGGTACTAGTAGATAAGGCTCTATAGAGCGAGTAAATAGCTATAGGATAATAAGCTCTAGGCCTTGATAACACTAGTTTACAGCCATTTTAAGCTATCTATATAAGACAGTATTAGATTAGGTATTAATGAGCTATAAGACTACCTATAGGAGGTTTAAATAATGGTATCTTATGCTTATTCGACGGCATTACTGGCCTAGTGTGTAGATAGGTAACAAATAAGGGATATAATAGATAAATACTAAAGTATTTAATAAATAATCAAAAATAAATAGACATTTAGTGAAAATTAGCTTGCAAAGGGTAAAATAGGGCGTATAGTAACTACATAAGGTAAGCAATTAAACAAACCAAAAGAGATTAAGATCATGAAAAGATATTTATTCAGTTTGATAGTGATCGGTTTAGTGGCTCATGGAATAGGCTCAGTAGGGGCTAGTACAGTGACTAAGTACAATACAGGCGTAGACGCTAAAATTGAACAAGCAACCAAATAAGTAATAGGTGATTAAGATGACAGCATTAGTGATTATGACAGTATTGACTTTAGTTGTATTGGCTTCTATTGAAATAACTATCGAGGCTAAATAAGATGACTTCAATTCAAGAGACAATCAAAGTTTTACAAGATCAAGCAGATAGTTGTATTTCTTTCCTTGCAAATCCTTGCCTATGTGATCAACCTTGTGTAGTGGGTCGTGATGGGCTTTGGGTTAGTGACTTGGAAGTTGTAGACGGTAAAACAACAGGGAAGCATTCAATTACCAGCAATGCCACTAAAGCACAACGCTTTACAAGAGCTAACGCTGAAATAATTGCAAACACTACACAAAATGGAAACGGCTTCTTTAAGGTTCAATCTAAAGCGGCGGCTGTACAAGAGTGTTTAGAGAGCACCAAGTTGGCCCTATCAATGTTCAACAAAGTACTTTAGTCTGTTTTCTCGCTAGTCTTAGTGATAGGGTTAGCCGGTAAATGTACTAACATCCAATAGGTGAGTAAGATGCGTAAAATTACACAACAAGCAGTAGACGCTTTTAACAAGGGTAAGCCTTTTAAATCTGGTAATACTGAAGTAAAAGTAGATGTTTGGGGAGCTAGAGAAATGTTTCTTCATAATAATCTAATAGCTACTCAATTCCCTGAAGGTGGTCTAGAAATTACTACAGCGGGTTGGAATACGCCTACCACTAGAGAGCGCTTAAACGGGTTGAATGGTGTTAGTGTTAATGTAAGTAAAGGTCAATTGTACTTAAATGGCGAAGTTTGGGATGGTAATTTTAAACAAGTGCAAATGGTGTAATTATGGTAATTCCTAACTTAGAGCAATTGATTAGTGTAAAAAGGGCTGCTAGTGGTTTTAAACTAGATGAAGAAGATATTTATTATCTGAAACAACTAGTTAAAATTATCGAACAACAGCAACAAAGTGCAGGTATAACCCCAATCACTGTAGGGCAATAATTGAAGGTGTAACATCATGTATAAAGATTCAAACCCCAAGGTCGATATTTATGTTGGCGGTATCTATCAAGGTTCTACCAATTGGTCTAGAACTTGTAAAGAGGCTAAAGAGAAATACGTAACCAATAACCCTAACGTAAACCCTGATACAGTTAAATGCGTAAAAGGTAAATAAATGGAATCTCTATTACTAATAATGACCCTTTGTAGCCTCTCCACCGGTCAATGTGACAAGTACATTATTGATCAACACCTAACTATAGAGGATTGCAACAAATACCGTATAGACACCCTTATAGCTCACTCTGAGGGTGAAAAGAAGGGCAAGTATGGCGGTTATATTCAATCACTAGACTGCACTGTTGTGGATGTAGAGTGATGAATAATTAACCTTCTAACCTTTCTATGAGAGGTTAGCGGGGTGACTGTTCACCATCCAATTAATTTAAAGGAGATTTATTAAATGAAAAATGTATACAAACTATTTTTAGGTTTTGTAATGCTTGGCTTAATGGCTATGAATGCTAGCGCTAACACTTGGGGCGCACCTTATCAAGTTTACCCTCATGGTGGTACGGGTGTTAATGCTCATGATTTTTTAAACCCCTCAAACCTTACCAATGCAACAGCAATTGCAAACGGTCACGGCTGGTTTACTTACAACATCCAAGCACTTACTAGTGAGCAGTGTCAATCTGGAGCGGTTTGGACTTACTTTACATTTGATAGCAACCCACCACGCAATGGCGTAGGCGCTTATACTGGTTATGTGCATTTTATGAGACAAGACTGCCCATAATTAGTTATTACTAAACAATATAACACAAGGATGTGTTATGACAAAATAGTATTTGCATAGTTTGTATTTTTAGATAAACTTGTTAACAAGAGATAAGCAATTAACCCACTAGGAAAACATCATGAAAACTAAACAATCTCATATTAAAGCAGTTTTTTCTAAAAGTGTAAGTAATGCCAAGAATTACTCTAATGAGAAAGAGTTGATTTCACTCTATAAGATAATTGATAAAAAGACAGAAACTTGTGTAATAGATTGTCGTGTCTATTCAGGGCGTAGTCGTAGTAGTTCAACCCTGTACGCTTCAATTTGGGTTAAGACTGGTGCTAAATGTAAACAACTGCCCTATGATTTTACTAGCGGTACAAGTTCGGCTGGTGGTTGGGGCTATGACAAAGAAAGCAGCGCAATAGCTGGTGCAATTGCAGATGCTGAAATAGAGCTTTTTGGTACTGCTTACCCAAGATCTAGCTATTCTCAAGAAGATAAGAAAATAGATTTTAAGAAACGTGTTTATATTGGTGGTACTGGTTGCCATGAGGAAGCATTGCTCGCTATAGCTTATGCAGCGGGTTATTCTGATTGCATACTAGCTAAATATTAATTGAGGTGTAATATGTTAGAAGTAATTTGCTATAGGACTTTTGACGGTACTTTGTTTGAAGATCAAGACAAAGCAGAAGAATATACAGAGGACAAATTAGGCGAAGAATTAGATGGTCTTCTTAAATTGTTTAATCTTGATATAGAAAGATCAAGAGAATACAAGGCATTATTGCAACTCTTGAAGCGTAAAGACGAACTTAAAAAGCAGATAGATTTAATTAGCAATATCCTAAATTTTCCTAACAATCAATTTTAATCTATTAAAGGTAGACATCATGAAAGCACAAAAAACTGTAGGATTTTTAAGCCAACATCACATTAACGAAGTTAAAGCGCTTAGAAAGTTGGAGGCTTTTAATTTAGGTATTAAACACAATAAATCGTCAACTAAACTGCTGACGGTAAAAAGTAGAAAAGAATGTCTTTTTAAAATAGATCAAGATATTAGGGATTTATTTAATAATTCCGATTATTCAAATAGAATTGTATTGAATTATCCCCAAAAAAGACAAACAAAACGTAGAATAGTAAATAATGTTTTACATAATTCTACTCTAGCTATTAAAAAGACTTTTGAACAAGCATTAACAAAAGAATCTTATATTAAAATGTTGGCCTCTCTATACCCCAATGAGTTTTCTAGCTCTGTTAGAGCGCCTAAAGCTGCTATTTGGGGCAAATCAATGGCAGAACGTAAAGCACTGGGCCTTAAAGTTTGGGCTAACCCTTACACACGTTAACTCTAAACTAATAGGAAATTTATACCTTTATTGAGGTTAGCATGTTATATCTTTTATTCTTAATATTTTGTATTTATTTTGTTGCTAGCCTATTGACATTCATTTTATTATGGATAATAATGACCTTACTGTATGAAACAATTTTAAATCAATTTAGGAAATGATCATGAACAAACCAGCCACTAATGTATACCCTATAACTTCTCGTTTTGAGTATAAAATTGTTAATTTAACTGAATTAATTCAAGCCTTGCGTATTGCTTACGTTGCTGCTTGTAAGGCTATGGGACTCGCAAGAAAGCTTAAGAATAAAGCAGCTAATGCAAAGCATAGAAGCCGCGCAACAAGTCTTAAGAATAAGATTTATGGGGAGTTGAGAAAGTACGATAAAGGTACACTTTCAATTTTTGAATCGATAGCTTATCGTGGTGTATTGATTAATAAATTTTAATAGGTGATATTATGTGTAATTACAGTCTAAAAGATGCATTAACTCTGGCTTTGCGGGACGGTGTAATAACTGCTTACGAATTTAATCAATGTGAAGAATTCACAGAAAAGACAATGTATTTTAATTCAAATCCACTAGCTAAAGACAACGGCGAATACTTAGAATTAGAAGAAAAAGTCAAGCCTATAGTTAATAAAGCTTGGAAAAATTTAGACAATTATATCTAATAGGCAATAAAATGATACCTTTTCTTTATAAAGAAAGAAGTTCTTTGATGTTAAAATCTACACACGGTGAGGCGACTTTTGTAGGTGTAGATTTTAGTGATAGTTTTTTAGATTCTTCTGGTGAATGTTATGTTTGTGTTTTGTATTCCTTACTAGAAGATGAGTATAAGCACACTAATTTTTATGTTGGTTATTGGAAAAAATCCTATATTGAGGAGATATTAAAATGACCCAAGAAATTGTTTATAAAGTGATTGATAGTGTAACACAACAGCAAATAGGAAAAGACTATCCACAAGATAAGAAAAATTTGGCCTATGATAAGGCCGACAAGCTTGATTTTGATATAGGTTATGTCCGTTATATTGTTACACCACACAAAGTTAATTAGGTGATCCTATGAACAAAATCAAAATAGAATCTATTTTTAGGTTTTATATCCAATTTGATTATATTACTATAAAGAATGCAAAAGAGGGACAACTAGAAGCTATTTCAGATAAAATAGAATCTTTTGCGAAGAATCACAAGACTAAAGTTGTTGAGAATTTTTCGGGCAATGGTGCTTGCGCTCCTTACATGATTTTAGAGTCTGAGAATAAAGTAGATATAGATACTGTCAGAGGTATGACAGAAAGATACATAAATAGATTTAAGAATATTAGATATTGTTAATATAACAAATTAGTATTTGAATTTATATTAAATATACCTTAAACTAAATTTTAACTAGGAAATGAAATGAAAAAACTAACAGCTTCAAAACTAAATGAAATAGTTGGTTATCCTGTAAAAGTTAATAAGGGCGTGTTTACTGTAGCTAAACCTTATTTCTACAGAACATCAAGCCTAGGTCAATTTAGGGAACGATTGTCTGAAAAACTACAGGCTGCAAATTTAGAGGTAAAGTTTCTAGATGCGGGCGATGTCTCGAAACCGTTTAAAGGTGGTGCAAACGTTTGGAATCAATCACATTATTTTATAAAGGTGGAAATACTATGAAACAATCTATGACAAAGCAACAAAAAGAAGCTCATAAAAAATTGCGCAAATCTCGGAGAAATCCACGAGGTAAGCAATTCTTAGCAGCGTAATTGAGAAGTAAATTTCTCAATCCTTTTAAAATTTAACAATTTTGAGTGTTTTATTGCTCAATTAGAGGATTTATTATGAGTCAGTTAATTATTGGCGAAGGCCAAAACAAAGCTTTATTTTTAGAATTTATTCAGTTTTGTGATAATAAACCTAAAGATGAGGTTATTAATCATGAAGGTTGGGATGATTGCGCAGTGGGGCAATTCTTTAATACTAAAAGTGTAGCGTTTATAGGTTATTCTCAGATGCCTTTAGTTGATACACTTTTGGGTAGTTTTAAAGGTTCTAAACAATCATTGCATTGGTTAGTTGGTAGTGGGATATGTCCTAGCACTTTTGGAGAATTCACAGAATTTCTAAAGTCTTATCTACCAAACATTAACGAAACAGTTTAATTTTAATGCGCTGTTAGTTTAATGGATAGAACAGGGGATTTCTAATCCCTCGGCGGCGGGTTCGACTCCCCCACGGCGTACCAATTTAATACAACGAGGATTTATTATGAGTAAAACAATTAAAGTGAGCCTTACTACAGTTTATGATAAAAATGGCAAACCTTCTCTAAAAGAGGGTAGAACTGTGATTCAAAAGGTAGAACATCATTACATATCCGGTAAGGTTTGTACAAATACTGGTGATATCTGGAGCCATGTACCTAATCCCAATCAAAAAGAATCAAATTATATTGCTATTCGAGATTAACCAAAAGCCCGCCTTAGAGCGGGTTTTATTTTACCTTAAGTTTAGTAAACGTTATAGATAGTTTATTTATTATAAGATAATGTTACTTGTAAGTTATTGATTTAAGTATATAATTAGATAAACAAACACAAAGGTATTAAAGAATGTCGGTCTCAAAAATATTAAGAGTAGTTGATATTAATGGCCAAGGAATGCACAGAGCTGGTGGCACATCTTTGGCTGAGAGAGTAATGTATAACTCTTGGATATCAGTAGATAACTCCAAACATCCTTTACCTTTTGATGATAAGAGTCTCTGGGAATGGTGGGTAGACACAGAAAGTATGGAAGATTGTTTATTTGCTTTCTCTGACAGAGATCAATATCTAAGATGGGTATATGATCCGCAATGGAGAAAAGAATTTGAAAATCTTGGGGCTAAACTTTTGGTTATTAGTATAGACGAAAGCGATCATTGCAAAGGTGAGAGACAAGCTATATACAAAAGAGCTGAAGTTATTGCAGTTAAAGAATTTTCTCCGTATGCTTTTGATGATCCTATTTTAGAAAAAGAAATCAACGATTATTTACAAAGTATTTGAGGATTTATTATGATTATATTATATGCTTTAACTGCTATTTTTCTTTTGTTGGTCGCTTGTACAACAGCACATAATTTCTCAAGTAGAATTGTGCTCATGCTACCCGCTTTAATGTTAGGTTTTATCTACGTTAACCTAGTTTATGAAGGGATGAACAAAATATGAAAATTTTAATTGTCTTTATTTTATTGCTGTTTTCTTCTTGTATGAAAGCTGATGAGCTTTTGTTGGGACAAGAGACATACCATTTTCAAAAGTATATGTGTGCTGGCTGCAAACCATATAGAGAAGATAACCCATTAATTGGATATAGCACAGAAAATTATGCGTTTATTGCTATGAAAAATAGCTATGACAATGATAGTATTGTGATTGTAAGAAAATTTAGCTGGAATTATACAGGCAGAATAAGACCATTTATTGCGGCAGGTTTTGGTACAGGCTATGCGCAATATGCGCCAGCTACTAGTATCGGGAATGTGACAGCTCTAGGGTATATGGGTTTTGACTGGCATCCTGATAGAGATAAATGGGGTTATGTTATAACCGTGGTTCCAAGAAAGTTTGTAGGAATAGGCCTAAGATTTACAATCAATTGAGGGGTTAACCAATGATTGATATGAAAAATACATACTCCTTTATTATCTGGCTATGTGGAGTTATCGGTAAATTTGTCTGTGATGTTGGCGAATATATTTTGGTGAAAGTTGTTCCTGTAGTTTTTGTGTTGGCAATAAAGTTAATACTATTTATTGTGATGGTTTTCTTTTGTTCGTTATTTCTTATTAAACTATTTGATGTCAGTGAAAAACCTTAGGAGGTTATCGTGGATTTAGATACACTTATTAAATTAAAAGAAGTTTTATTGACACTTAAAGCAGGTCAAATTGGAGATAAATTTTTAGGTATTTGTGGCAATATCCCTAGTAATATTAAGGCTGAGTCATTAAAATATTTTTATTCTACTTGGGATAAATGGCCAGAATACTCTGGGTATATGGGATACCCTATAAAGCATAGAGAACATTTACCTGTTAGTGCTTTCTTCTATGTTGAGGACTGTTGGGAAGGGGAGTATGGAGAAGCTAGATATCGTTTAGTTGATTGGTTACTTGAGCAAATAGAGAAGGATTTACAAATCCCATCTAAAGATGCCTCTGAAGCTTTAATAGATTAAGGTATTACCAAAGCTTAGACTAAACGTAAAATCGCCACAAAGCTTTCCTATGAGCTTTAAACACTATTATAAGGAGTACACATGCAATCGCCTTTATCAGTATTTGCTTTATTTATTAAGCTTGTTATCACTTTCTTATTTTTTATGGCTATTGGTTATTTACTAACAGGCACCATAGAACCAAAAGATTGGAACACCATAATGAATGTTGATATAACAATTTTATATTGTTTGTGTACTGTTTATATAATATTTTCACATAAGGAAACAAAACCTAAATAGTATGTGCTATACTGAATATAGATTAGTCACTTAATGACTAGACTGGTTTATAAACAGTCTCGGATAGGAGTTTTCTGGGTAAACCTCTTTTGTACTATCTTAAAGTTCATAAAAGGCTCGAACAAACTTGGGGAAGTGGGACAAATGTCTCAGAGGTGACAAGGCTATGATGCTGACTAAAGCAGAAGCACCTCTCGGAATACAGGATTAGTATTGCTTGTATTCTATTCCGCACTTGAGATACAGTGTGCTACATGCAATGTAGGGAATTATACGGCTCCATTAGTATAGATTCTGAGAATTCTTCAATGGTTCCTCTAAGGCTAGTTTAATCTGGTATGAGGGGCTATAGCGGAAGTCTATTCAGAATTTACTCACCATTAGTATAGACTATAATTAATCCAGTCGGAGGTAAGAGTGGCTACGTTAACCCTAAGTCAATTCAGTGATAAGTTATTCTCTGGATTCTATGGCAGACCCAAAGATCAATCTCTCATTCATCTAAGAAATAATTTCTTGGTTATGAAGGGTTCTGTTAATAAAAGTAAAGCTGAGTTAGTTAATAAATATATTGAGTCTTCAATAGAAAAGTCAGAGGATGTTTTGGAAACTAAACAACAAAGCGCCCTAGAAAGCTCAGAATCGGATTTTGATCTACTGGTTGCTGGTAAGTTAAGCCAATTAAAATGCTCTGCTGAACGCCGTGGTAAAGAGTTTGATTTGACGTTTAATGTAGTTAAGCGTTTAATGAAGCGGAAGACTTGTTATTACACAGGGCTTAAATTCCAAGCCTCTCCAAATCTACATCTAACTATTGATCGTGTGGATTGCAATAAAGGTTATGTTATTGGGAATGTTGTAGCCTGTAGTAATTGGGCTAACCAAATGAAGAATCAATTAATCGAGCAAGAGGGTAGTCCTTTATTAGGTAATCCTAGACTGCTTAAAAGATTTCTTAATAAATTAGGAGAATAATATGGACGATTGGTATGAAGATGCGTTAGACAATGAATGGGACTTAGAAGATCTCCTTCCAGAAGATGATCTTTTAGACAATGATTTCGATGAAGGGGAATACTTGTGAGATGTCTAATTTTTATTATAACCTTGTTGCTGTTTTCTTGTTCAGAAAAAGAAGAACCATTTTTAGTATGGTCTAAAGTAAAGATGTATGAAGTAGTGGAGATAAATGAGAGTAAGCATGTTTATGGACTTGTTCTGAAAGATTTTCAAACAGGCGAGTATTGGCAGGGATACTCCATTGGAAAGTCCTGTCGTCCTCCAATGGGTGTTAGATTAGAATTCATTGAGAGGCGCTATAAAACAACCACAGAAGATTGGAGAATACTTGTGGGTGTTGAGGAAATGTGTGAGAGGCTATCACATGGTAAATATAAGCTTGATTGGCAAATGGTGTATTAGTGAATACAGTGATTATTAATGGTGTGACTTACATACCAAAAGTAGATAAAGATGTTTTTAGGAGAAATCTTGTCGATCTCCTAAACCGCCTAACCTACTACGCTAATGTTCCTTCAGATAATGAGAGAACAAAAGGCATGGCGGATGCCTACTACACTGCTGCAAAAGCGCTAGAGAGTATTCTAGATAATTATGTGGAGATAAAATGAAAAGAAAAATTATCGACTGGCTTAGAGATAAATTAGGGATCACTCGCCTAGAAGAAAAGCATGAAGACCTAAAGAATGCCAACAATTTTCTCAGACGTGTGGTAGAAAAGAAGTTTGATGATTTAGACGAACTTACTCGAATAGATGCAGATATAAGTAATCGTGGTCAATGTACTGTAATTCTTACAGGTGTGTACAGGGGCAAGGCATATGTTCAGTATTACGATATTCCAACACAAGAATTCGTACATCTTGTTGAGGAAATGCGACAAAGAAGAAAATACAATTTAATCAGAAATATAGATCATCTGCCATCCTTTAGAGGTGCATTTGATTTAAACCTAAAAGGAGCAAAATTATGATTGATATTACTAGCGTTGATTTAAAAGAGTTTGTGAAAAAAGTTTATGATTTATCTAAACCTCAAGGTTTAGGGTTCTTGCATTATGAGTCTGGTGGATTGTCTGATGAAGAAGCCCAGTTTATTGTGGATAACTGCTACAATCCCACAAGATTTGCTGTTGCTATGGATTATGTGAAAGGTCGTGCATGTAAAATGACTGTTCATAAAAATGGCGACAAACTTGAGATCAAGGATAGTTGGTATGATCACTCTGAGAATCAATTAAAAGAATTGCTCTCTCATTTTGGTTTAGAGGTGGCTTAATGGAATTATTAAGACCACAATTAGCAGCCTCAGATGTGCCAGACATTTATACAGAAGTTAGTTGGCCTAAGATTATCCAGCCTAAATTGGATGGTATCTGTTGCTTGGCAGTGAATGGACAGGCGTACAGTCGGACAATGAAACTGATTCCTAATCAATATGTACAGAAGGTGTTCAAGGAATTAAACCTTCATGGTACACATGGGGAATTGATGGTACATGGTGACTTCAATGATGTACAGTCTGCGATTATGCGTGAAGAGGGAGAACCAGACTTCTACTACGTAATTTATGATAAATGGAATAGTGAAGATCATTATGGATTCAGAAAGGCCCACCTAGAACAATTTTATGTGGAAAATATCTGGGAGAAAGGGGGATATGAAAAACATATTCATTTAATAAAATCCTTCTACGTAACCAATCCAACAGAGTGTGAGGATAAACTTGAGCAATATATCAATTTAGGTTATGAGGGCGGAATATTACGTTGTCCTCATAGTCTTTATAAACAAGGTAGACACACCCTTAAGTCTCAGGGACTTTTAAAGCTCAAAAAGTTCTATGATGATGAAGCAATCATTATTGGTTATGAAGAAAAGATGACCAATGAGAATGAAAAGGTTAAAGATGAGCGTGGCTATTCTAAACGTTCAAGTCATAAAGAGAATATGGTCCCTGCTGGCGTACTTGGAGCATTAATCGTTAAGTGGAAAGATGTTGAGTTTAAAATTGGTAGTGGGTACAACGATGAGCAGCGTAAAACTCTTTGGGATACCAGAGATGCGCTAATTGGACTCCCTGTCACATTCAAGTATCAAGAATTGTCTAAATATAAAGTACCAAGATTTCCTGTATTTAAGGGAATTCGATTAGAGTATGTATAGCTATTTATAATTTAAGCAAGTAGTATTACCCTCCCCAAGAAAAACTGAGGAGGGATTATGCAATTAGATGAGAAAATAGTCAAAATTGATAATGGAGACCTCTATCAAATTAGTAATTTGTCTCCCTTAGAGATAGAAATAATTTGTAAAAGGTATTGTTTACTCGAAAGACAAGTCAATAGTTTGATAGCTACAAATAAGAATCTAGTAGATGCCTGTCTTTTGTATAAAGAGTCTATTGACAAGCTTATTCAAGAGAGCGACAACTTTAAGAAGTCTATTAAATATAATTAAACCCTTATAGCCCTGCTTACAGAAATGTAATGTGGGGCTTTTTATTGCCTAAAATTTCACTTAAATCAGCAAAAGTTTAGGTAATTTACTTACATATATCTAATTAGTATTAAACGGATGTCAAGCTAGTTTTATATATTATTTAAATCAGTAAAAATAAATTTGACTTACTTTTAGTTATTAGTTAATCTGGCATCTCTAAATTAGTGACGAAGGAGTTATGAATATGAATCAGATTGTTAATCTCGTGCCAAAGAAGAGTGAACAGTTTGTACCTTGGGAAGGACTAGGTACTAAAATAAATGTAAAGGATTCATTGAAGACGACCATGAAAAACGCTGGCTTAGACTGGCAAGCGAAGCGTACCCCTAACTTATACGCTGTATCCGCAGATACCATCATAAAAGGTAGTAAATCTGTAATATATCGTTCAGATAATAATCTAGAGTTAGGCGTTGTTACTGATAAGTACAAAATTGCACAGCCAGAGGATATTGTTAAGCTCTATAAAGATTTGATCGATCTTAAAGGTTGGAAATTGGATGTACTTGGCACCCTAGATGGGGGAAAGCGTATCTGGGCTTTGGCCAAAACAGACTCGTCTTTCTTTGCTGGAAATGATGAAGAGGATATTGTTGACATTCACTTGTTACTAACTACCACATTTGATGGGAATAGTAGCACTCAAGGTAAGTTTATTGGTTTGAGAAATATTTGTGGACAAAGCTTAAGTCTTGCAGTGGGTGAAAACTCTGGACTAACAAAAATACGATTAAATCATAAGGCTGAATTTAATCCCAAGTTTATGACACAAAAATTGAATGTGTTGCCGAAAGCTTCAGAGGTATTTGAGGGACAAGTGGCAACGTTATGTAATAAACCTATCAATGATGCACAAGCGGCGAGATTTTTGATAGATATGCTGGAAGGTGAAGGTGCAGACCCTGATGATTTATCAGTAAGACAGAGAAATCTTGTACTGAAAGTGCTCGAATTATATCAGGGCAAGGGTATTGGTAGCAAGTTTAAGTCCTCAAGAGGCACAGCTTGGGGTTTACTCAACGCACTGACACAACATGTAGATTATGATGTTGGACTTAACACCAATAACATTATTCGCTCAGCTTGGTTTGGTTTAGGGGAAACCCTCAAAATCAAGGCAATGACCAAACTACTTAAAATTTAATTATATCATTTAATGCTAATTGGAGGACTTATTATGTCTAATTTACTTTGCACAGCTTGCAATCAACGTAAGAAAGAAGAGAATTTCAGTCAACAATCTATTTTGAATAATACCCCAGTATGTGCAGGATGCGATGTAAAGATGCTAATGAGGAGAATAGAAATCTCTAAGGATACTATTATGGCGGCTAAGAAGCAACAACAAGCTGTTGTTGAAGTGGCTAAGACCCTTGATAGTCCTCCTAAAAAGCCTATTAAAACAACTTCCCTCGCTTTGCTGAAGGGGATATTGCAGGGAGGTGAAGGGGCTTTAATGAATGCTTCTTGACAGTATGTAATTTTTTTACTAATCTAAATAAGCGGCAATTAAGCCGCTTATTTTATTCAGGGGATTTATATTATGATAAGAATATTTTTAGGAATTTATTGGAAATGGAGATTGAGTAAAAATTATAAGCAATTGGAAATACTGAAAAAGCTAAGAAGTGATTGTTCCCCTTATCCCCATTTGATGGAAGAAGTAGAAGAATTGATCTTTGAATGCAAAAAACTTGTACTTATCGCGGAAAGAGAGTCTCTTAAATATAGAGGGTCTGTTATATAATTATTTAATCTAAGATATTAGTTGAATTTCTTTATCAGATTCATTACAATTACTTAACTTAAACAGTCAGAGGTTTACAAAATGAATGCTTATAAAATGTCAATATCAGAACGTAGAGCACTTCTGGATTCCAGTCTAAAACGTGGGCGTATTGCCAGTATTGCATGGAAAAAAGCTTCTGGTGAGGCTACTAAACGTAATTTTACGGAAAAATGTCTTGATGGATTTAGAGATGGTATAGAAAATGCAAAACCTAATCCAGTCAAAGACAAGCCTGAACTCTATACCGCTTGGGATTTATCTAAAAGAGATTGGTCAAATGTAAATCTGAACAACTTGATAAGTGTAGCTCTTGATGGAGAGACATGGGAATTTGGGGTAGAAGATGTCTGAGAATCCTTATATTGAAAAAGTAATAACTAACACTATTCGTAAATACAACCCTAACTACGGGGACAATAGGATTTGTGAGTGTGGTCATACTTATGACAGACATTTTGATTCCTATGAGAATATGAGCCCAGTCGGTTGTAAGTATTGCCCCTGTGGCACTTTCGTAGAGGCGAATCTCATACTTAGGCATACACCTTTTGATATTTATCAAGTACCTAATGAGTGCGTATTTGTTCTTGATATTGTGAATTGGATTAATAAGCAAGAGGACAAAGAAGTCTACACTAAACTTTTGGTTGCTTTGGGTGAGGAGATTTACTAATGCCAGTAGAAATAATTAAGGGTGACCTTCTCGACGCTTTCGATAGAGGTGAAGTTGATATAATTGGCCATGTAGTAAATTGTCAAAGTGTGATGGGGTCAGGAATTGCTTTGGCTATTAAAAATCGTTACCCAAATGTTTATAAAAGGTATTTGGATTCTTTCCCAGAAGCATTGAAAGAGGGTGTGACAAAAGATTTAATGCTTGGCCACGTTGAAGTTATTGATGGTGTTGCAAATATGTATGCCCAATTTAAATACGGGGCAGACAAGCGGCATTTAAATTATGGAGCTATATCTCAATGTCTTTCGAGTCTGGCTATGTATGGAGATAAGAGTTACATCTTTGGCTTTCCTTATAAAATGGGTTGTGATCGAGCTGGTGGGGATTGGTCTGTTGTTTTAGAAATGATAGAATATTACTTTAACGATGTTAGAGTTAAAATCTATGAACTATAAACTCTATCAAATGTCTCCATCCATCTTCGTTGTTGAAATGGATAATGCCGAAGATCTTGCACATACATTTTTAAGAGTGCAGGAATTTTATGAAAGTGAGAATGATGATTTTAGAGAAGGCGTTTTTACCATTGAAGAGTACAAGAAGTGGTATTGTACTCAAAGTTATGATGGGACATTTAGCTATGCCAAAGATTGGGTCGGATTTAATATCCATTCAAGTGTAATTGAACGGTGTTATGCTTGTTCTAAAGAATTCACTAAAGATGATATTTTCTTTTTAAGCATTTGTGCCAGCATAAAGAACCAAATAGGGGATAATGGATACTATTTGTGTGGTATTAAAACATGTGATAAAGAAACTTTAGACCATGAGTTGGCTCATGCGCTGTTTAGTACTAATTTAGAATATCGACAAGTAATGATTGATGCAGTGTTAGCTATAGATCGTTTGACTCTAGATGTTATTTTCGCTACCTTACAGGATGAGGGATACTCGTTTTCTGTTGTTATAGATGAAACACAGGCGCATTTAAGTACTGGTCTGGTTAATATCCCAGAAACAGAGTATTTGTTAGAGTTAAGGGGGCAATTTAGCAGTATCTTCGATAAGTTTATAAAAGAACTTGGAGATCCCGTATTAATAATGAGAGGAGCAGAATTTAATGAATAAGGCACTAATTTTAATAATGATTACTCTTTGTCTTGTGGGCTGTGGAGACAAGTCTTATACCGATGATAGTGAAAATTATAAATTACCACCAGAACTTTCTGGATGTAAAGTTTACTATCTAGGTCAAGGTGGACTGCAAACAGGAATAACAGTAGTGCATTGCCCAAGAGCAGATACTACAACATCTTATACACAGTCTTGTGGGAAAAATTGCACAAGACATGTTAATACTACAGTGGCGAGCTATTAATATGAATTTAATTATGAAATGCCTATTCGGTAGCCACCTTTATGGTTTGAACACACCCACTTCAGATAAAGACTATAAAGGAATCTATCTGCCAGATAAAGACAATTTGTTGCTTGGAAATTATGCCAAGCATTATTCTGAATCTACAGGTAATGATAAGACTAAGAATACTAAAGATGATATTGACGTGGAGATATTTTCTCTTCCCTATTTTATAGAACTTGCCTGTAAAGGCGAGACCGTAGCTTTGGATATGCTTCATGCAAGAGAGGAAATATTTGAGTCTAATATTGGTGAAATATGGTGGGAGCTAAAAAATAGACGTAAGATCTTTTACACCAAAGATATGAAGTCCTATATTGGTTATGCTCGTAAGCAAGCTAACAAGTATGGGATTAAGGGTAGTCGTATGGCTGCTGTTGAAGAAGTGATTAACTTCCTTGATAAAAGATTTCCTGTTGAAGCTAGGGAAGTTATGAAAATCCGAGATATTTATGAACAATTGCCTGTAAATGATTTCTTGATTAGATGTTCAATGGCAGATAAATCTCAAGGGGCGAAAGATCTCCAATTCTATGAGGTTTGTGGTCGTAAGTACCAAGACACCTTAACGCTGAGTCAATTGATGGTACATGTCTGGGAACTCTACATTGAATATGGTGATAGGGCGAGAAAAGCTAAGAATGATGAGGGCGTAGACTGGAAGGCTGTTAGTCATGCACTAAGGGCTTCTTATCAAATGCTTGGTATTTTGAATGATGGAGATTTTGAATATCCCCTCCCCCAAACAGAATTTTTGTTGGCGGTAAAAACAGGCCAGCTTAACTTTGTAAATGAAGTTCAGCCAGAATTAGATTCTCTTATCGTTAAGATCGAAAAGATGTCAGAGGAAAGTAGTTTACCAAACAAAGTTGACAGGAATTATTGGGATCAATGGTTATTAAATGTTTATAGAGAATATTTATAGGATACTATATGAAAGATAAATATGAAGGAAAATATACTCGGGCTGAGATAGAAAATTCTGTCCAGTTCATTGAGAAATTAGTAAATTACCATTATGGTGATTACTCAGATAAACCTATAAATCCAAATATTGTTTTACCAATGCGCATAATGAATGCATTAGCTAATCATCTTGGCACGTTTGAAGGTAATCAAATTAGTGAGGATGTTTTAATCATTATCGATGGATATAAACAACTGGTTCATAATGGGTTTTTTAAGGAGACTGCGCAATGACAATACAATTATTCATAGATGGGGTAGAAGTTCCTGTAAAAAAGATTAAATTTTCTGATGGGGGATCTAATGTAAAATTAGAAGTTCCTGAAGGATTATCTCCAAGAAGATACATATGCATTACAGTTGACCCAATTACACCCGCAGATAACTATTTGTGGGAAATCGGCTTGGTTATGTATGCTTTGGAGGTATTGTTTCCAGACTACGAAACAAAGACTATTATAAATTTACCATATCTACCTCACGGCAGAGCAGATAGAGTGTTTGAGAGAGGTAATCCATGCCCTCTAGAATGTTTCTTTGATGAATTCCTTTGTTGGGAATTAGATAATATTGAGATTCATTTAACTGATCCGCATAGTGACTTTTATAAAAATTATGCAGATAATCTCGCTTTTGAAGTGAAAGAGCAGTACCAATGTTTTAGAGATACAGTTTTTGGATTCCAATCTGGAGATTATTTAATAAGTCCTGATAAGGGGGCCAAGACTAAGATCCATCAACTTCAACAATACTTAGATTCTCGCTGGGTGGCTTCATTTGTTGTCGAGGCAGAAAAAGTGAGAGATCCATCCAACGGTAAAATATTAGAAACTACTTTACCTGAAGGTATTGATCTTACTAATAAGGTATGTTATATTGTCGATGACATTTGTGATGGAGGTGGAACATTCATCCCTCTCGCTGAGAAGCTTAAAGAAGCTGGAGCAAAAGAAGTTCATTTGTACGTCACTCATGGCATATTCGCTAAAGGTTTGGATTTGTTTAAAGGTAAAATAGATAAGCTTCATGTATACCAAACTGTAAGTAATTATGTTACAATGTCTGATATTAACAATTTCAATCAGGGGAAAGAGGTAAAATGATTATGTTTAGTGATCACTGCCAAAAATGTGGACACAGCCTAGAGTGTATGGCCGGTGAATCTGCACACCCCTCTAATTGGTATTGTCCAAACAAGAATTGTGAGAAAGACGCTCAAGAACTTAAGATAAAATATCTTAAAAGTAAACGAGATCACCTAATTGATGAAGCACAGAAGGCAGCACATGCCTACTTCGTTGAGTGTGATATTGGTAAGGAGCGTGAAAAGGCTGGCGAGATATATGAAAATATCCGTACTGCTGGAAGAGTTTATTAACAATTAAGTAAATTTATATTAGGAGATAATTATGCCATTAGCACAAACAGATAGTTATAAGCTTTCGCACAAAGGGTTTATGAATAAAGGTACAACTAAGCTTTATTCAAATATGACAGCCCGTTCTGGCAAACATTTCCCCGTCCTGCAAGATCGTTGGGATGGTAAAGTAGTAGTATTTGGATTCCAAAAGTTTGTCATTGAATTCTTGATTAATGAGTGGAACAGTAAGTTCTTTCAAATGCCTAAACATAAGGCTATTAAGAAATTCAAACGCCTTGTAGATGCTTACCTTGGTAAAGATGCTGTTGATATGGCACACTTCGAAGCTTTGCATGATATTGGTTATCTGCCTTTACACATAAAATCTATTGATGAGGGTAATCGTGTAAATATTAAAGTTCCTTTGTGGACTATTACAAATACTCATCCAGATTTTGCATGGTTAGTGAACTATCTCGAAACTGTGATGTCTTGTGAGTGCTGGAAACCAATTACCACAGCTACGATTATCTCTGAATATCGTAAACTGATTAATGAATATGCACTGAAGACCACTGGCAGCTTAATGGGCACACAATTCCAGATTCATGGTTTTGAATTCCGTGGAATGGCAAATCGTCAAGATGCAGCAAGCTGTGCAGCCGGAATGTGCTTATCTACAAATGGTACAGATACAATTCCAGCTTTAGAATTAATTGAAGAGTACTACTTCACTGATATTGAGAAGTACTTTGTGGCAACTTCTGTACCAGCAAGCGAACACTCTATTGCGTGTCTTGGAACTGCTGTACAAGGTGAATTAGAATCTTACCGTAAATGGATTACTGTAGACTATCCTACTGGCATTGTAAGTGTAGTAAGTGATACCTATGATTATTGGAAAGTGCTGGAGGAGTATTTGCCTATTTTGAAAGAGGAAATTCTTGCTCGTCCAGTTAATGATATTGGTTTGAGTAAAGTGGTGATTCGTCCTGATTCTGGTAACCCTGCGGATATTATTTGTGGATTATCTTGTTTTGACCCTGAAGATGACTCAAACGAAGTAGCTGTTCTTAGTGGCGCACTGTCTGGTGGGTTTAAAGCCTATAAATATCAAGGTAAATACTTTGAGTCTATGACAGGTGATGAGCTTTCAGAAGCCGAAGTAAAAGGCTCTGTAGAACTACTTTGGGAGACGTTTGGAGGCACTGTAACCGAACAAGGGTATAAAGTATTAGACAGTCACATAGGATTGATCTATGGTGATTCTATTACACTTAAAGTGGCTTTAGATGTAATGGAACGATTAGCAGCCAAAGGATTTGCCTCAACAAACATAGTGTTTGGTGTAGGCAGTTATACAATGCAGTATCTAACTCGTGATAGCTTGGGTATGGCAGTTAAAGCCACCTATGGCGAAGTTGATGGTGTTGGTTATGAGTTGTTTAAAGATCCAATTACTGATAGCGGTATGAAGAAGTCAGCAAAAGGATTGTTACGTGTGGAAAAAGAGGGAGATGATTACGTTCTATATGATCAGCAAACTCTAGAGCAAGAAGCTACAGGGGAATTAACTTCTCTGTTTTTGAATGGGAAATTGATGAAACAAACTACATTCGAAGAATGTCGTAATCGTCTTTGGAAATAATTAAATATCGGGAGTAGTAAAATGGGACTTAATGTTTTTGGTAAATTGCTAACTGTGGATGATGCTATCTCTTCTTTACAAAAGACAGTAGATAAGCTGAAAGATGTTATTGGCGTTCGTGATAATGCTATAACAGAAAACACAGCTAAAGTGGCCGACCTTCAGAGAGAAGTTGCAGAACATCAATCTGAAAAGGAAAGAGCCCAAGCAATTTTAGAAAAATTAACTAATTTGTTAAGTTGAGGAGATAATTGTGGTTGACCCTGTTGAAATAAAAGCCTCTAGGGATAGGGTTGCCAGAAGACTAGAGCGACTTAACTCTTTAAAAGATAAGATAGAAAATAGACACTCTGGAAGAGAAATTTGGTTTACCTACCATGCTGGTTGGGATCTTGGATATCTTAAAGGGCAAATCTCTATTTTAGAGGAAATGGAAGATTTGCTCAATGATCTTGTTAAAGATAGTTAATAAAGAATTTAAGTTATAGACAAAGCTTAAGTAAAGGTGTTATAATAAATTTTATTTTAAACTAAGGAGAATAGATTATGAATGAACAATCCGTATCAAAACTTGCTAAATGGGGAATTATTTCTATTATAGCAATTATTGTGCTCGCTGTGTTAAGTCCATTTAACACTGTCCCCACTGGTACTCGTGGTGTAGTAACTCAGTTTGGTGCTATTAAAGGTATTGAACAAGAGGGTTTAGTAATCCTACCTCCTTGGCAAAAACTCTCTGTATTCAATACACGAGCAGAAGAAGCCACTATCGAGAAGGCTGTAGGGGCTACAAGTGATACACAACCGGTATTTGTTAGTCTTACTGTACGCTATAATGTCTTCCCAGACCGTGTAGCAGAAGTATATGAGAAATACTCTCGTGATGGTGACTTATCCTCATATGTACAGACAGCAACTGCTGAAGTATTTAAAGCAGTAACAGCCAAATACACTGCACCAGACCTTATTAGTCAACGTGCAAAAGTATCAACTGATATTGTAGAAGCTTTGTCTAAGAAACTGTCTTTATATGGTGCAAACGTAATAAACGTTGATATGCGTAACTTTGAGTTCTCTGCCACTTACATGACAGCAATTAATCAAAAGGTTACTCAAGAGCAATTACGATTAGTAGCAGAGAATCAACTGAAGACGGTGGAAGCAGAGCAAAAGCAGAAAGTTGCTATTGCTGAAGCTGAAGCTAATGCCGCTCGTGCAAAGGCTGATGGTGAATCTTACGCTAACTTAAAGATTGCATCAGCTCAAGCTGAAGCACTACGAATTCAGAATGCTGCACTAGCTCAAAATAAAGATGTGTTAGAACTTCGTCGTATTGAAGTAGAAATGAAAAAAGCTGAAAATTGGAATGGTGCCCTACCACAAAATATTTATGCTGGTGCCCCAATTCCCTTTATGAACTTTCCTAAATAAGTAAGGATCGCTTAAGATAGAATAGGATTAATAATAGAGCTACTAGATGCTTCGTAAGAGGCATCATTTTTAAGGGCTTAATGAGTTTTTAAGAATGATAAACAAATAGGAGTACAGATATTGGCAAATAGTCTTGGCGATAGAATGAAGGGTTATGAATATGTGAATCGTAACTTCTTGATTAAAAGAATGCCTGTGGTTATCCGTTTGGATGGAAGGGCTTTTCATACATATACGAAACATGTTGATAAACCTTTTAGTGAAGATCTTCACAGAGTCAGAAAATATGTGTTAGAATTTCTTTGTACAAATATTCAAGGTGTAATTGCAGGCTATTCTCAGTCTGATGAGATTTCTTTAGTACTGAAAGATTGGTCTACATTTAAGACTGAAGCTTGGTTCAGTAACAATCTTCAAAAGATGTGCTCTATCAGTGCCAGTATGTGTACTATGGCTTGGAACTATTATCTAAAAGATGACTCAGAGGAAGGTCAGTTATTTCCCACTGCTGTATTTGACTCTAGGGTATTTAATATTCCAAGGGAGGAAGTAGTTAATTATCTCCTTTGGAGGCAACAAGATTGGGAAAGAAACTCAGTCCAAATGTTGGCCCAAAGCTTATACTCTCACAAAGAGTTACAAGGTAAAAGCTGTTCCCAATTGATTACTAAAATCGAAGAGGAATTTAATATTATCTGGGGAAATCTTTTGCCTTGGAAAAAGCAAGGTGAAATTTGGTTTGGTGGGAAAACACAAGAGAGTTTCCTTTTTAAGGATAATCGTGTCCTTATTGAGGAAGAACTTAATTTGGAGTTGAATTGATGAAACGTTATTGGACATCTTTGCTTGCCACTTATGTTTTAGACTGGACAGTCCCTAATGCTATACGGGAGATTGTCCAAAACTGTCTGGACGATCCAAGTACATTTGAATATGATCTTAGTGGCCCTACTATCGAGCTTACCTCTAAAGGTGTTCAATTAAGCCCTGCTACACTCCTTATGGGGGCTTCTGGCAAGCGAGGGGACCCTACGGTAGTGGGTGGCAAGGGAGAGGGCTACAAAGACGCGCTATTGGTCTTATTGAGGAACGGGCATAAGGTCACTATTAAGAATGGTAACAAGCTATGGATACCTTCTTTTGAGTACACTGAAATGTTTGAGCAAGAGGTATTGTGTGTTACAGAAACAGACCTAGAAGATAATGAGGATCTCACTTATCTTATTGAGGGGATAACTCCCACGCTAAGGGAAAGTATCATTCATGATTGCCTGTACTTACAGGATGATCTTGGTGAAGTTAGGGAAGGTAGTATTGGTAGGATATTAGTTGATAGGCCCAATAAACTCTACGTAGGTGGCCTATTCGTCACAGATATAACAGGACATAAGTATTCTTATGATTTTGCTCCTGCATACCTCCCTTTAAACAGGGATCGTAAGTCTGTTGATAGTTGGAACTTGGCTGCTAATACCACCAAATTGCTGGAAGAGGCTTTTCCGCCCAAAGAAGTGGCAGAGATGGTCAGAGATCGTGTTCGAGATACTGGAGGTTATTACGCCAGTATAAAAAGCCAAGCCGTGGCCGAAGAGGCTTATAACTTGGTTAAAAAAGAACATGGAGATACTGTTGTTATTGCATCTAATACAGATGAAGAGCAACAACTTAAGGAGTCTGGCTATGATAATGTAAAAACTATCTACGATGATAACTATAGACAGCTAGTAAAATCTAGTGTAGAATACCAAAGTAACATTAAGAAATTAGAGGTGAAGGTTGTCGAAGAAGATAAACGTACACCTATTGAAATGTTAGAGGAATTGTATACTCTACTTGAAGATACCCTTGATTTTGGCCGGATAGATAAATTTGATGATTTACTAAGTGTATTTAGATATCGTGGGGTTATATTCCAAAGAAAAGCTAAAGCAACATTCAAAGAAGAGGAAGAAATTCCTTTTTAGTACAGGAGGAAATTATGGGAACGCCATTTGAACAGGCAGGTTGGACAAAAGAAAGCCTTTTTCATTGCGTGGAAAGGGATGGTCATCAAAATTGTTATCCATTCACTATAGATGAATTAATTTGGCTTGAGGATGATGATCGCTCTATTTGTCCTAGTTTTACTAATGGTACAGATGAGGATTACGTTTATCTCGAAGATTTAAAATATGTAGGAGAGAAATATGAAATGAGCAGACAAAAAATTACGGATAAATCTTCTTATAAACCAAACTCTATGCCAGACACTAATAAGTTTAAGCATACTGCGGAAGTAAAGTTTTATACTGATGGGAGATTATATGGAAAAGAGTATCATTATTTATGTGATGACTCTGTCTTAAATAAGTATTTAGATACTGGTGGCCCTTTTGACCATACTGCTATTGTTGGTGGAGAATCTAAGAAAATTTCAGTTAGAGATATAGGTCCAAATTATATTTCTGAAAAGGCAACTAGGACTCTTCCAGAGGTAGTATCTAACTCTAATGAGTTAAAAGTAGGTAGTAGAGTTAAGATAAGAAAGGGTACAAGATATTATGGAAATGCTCCCAGAAATCCGGCAGAGATTGAAGGTACTGTTAGCGAAATAAGATCTTCCGGTTTCTGCTTCCATGTTATATGGGATAATGAAGAATCAGAAGATTATGAATATTCAGATTTAGAATTAGTTGAAAATAAAGTAGAAAAAGATTTGAAAATATCTTCATCTAATGCTAAAGTGGAATCTAGTGCTTCACAATCTGTAAAGATGGTTTGGGATAAAGAGTACTTAATGAGAGTTGGTGGTTATTGGAAAATGCCTGATAATATGGGTGTTTCTGAAACAGATGTTAAACTTAAACAAGAGGATGTTAATATGGGTGTACGTAGAACAGTAACAATTGAATTGATTGACGATGATAAGGGCTTGGATGTATCTGATGCTCTTGTTGCATCTTATGAAAATGTCTTGATTGAGACAGATACTGAAAGTGCAATTCGTGAGATTTTGATGACCAAGAATGTTGCCAAGAAATTGGAAGAACACAATGTTAAACGCATGGCCACAGTAGATTTAGATATTCTTAATCGTACAGGTAATGAAGTTAAGCTCCGTTCAGTACAGCTTAATCAACTTCGTTGGAATGTAAAATAAGCTAAACTAAAAGGTAGTGTCATAGTAAAACATAAAGGCCAGTAAATGGCCTTTGTCGTTTCTGTAACTTAGAAAAATAGGAGATATTGTATGTATCAAGATTCTAATAGCTATTATTTGAGTGAATATTATAAAGAGCAGGAAGAGTCAGAAAATAGATTTTTACTGAGTCTGCCTGAAGTTCGATCAGCTTGTGTAGATCTTGCAAAGAATATTATGAATGGCTACGCCGATAGTGACTCTTATCACTGGGCTTACGGTCCCTATTTTGATAGTGATACAGGAGAATATGATTCGGAACTATTAGCCGTATTAGAAGACTGGTATCAAGATGACTTAGACCCTCTAGATGAACCATTACTAAGAGTATATGCAGTAGACGCATTACAAGCTGCTGTAGACATCCTTTACAATATGAGTATTGATGACGTACTTGAAGATGGATATTCATTTAGTTCATTGTTAAATGATGTAATAACAAAATAAGGAAAATCAAAATTAGCTGTATAGAAAAGATAAAGCATGAAGTAGATCATTGTACTTCTGCGAAAGGATTACAGGTCTTTTATGATGATGGTAGAGGTAAATACACTGGTTATTGTTTCTCTTGTGCAGCCAAAGGATTAGAGGCGTACGTAGAAAACCCTTATGACGAAGGGTATGAGCCAGAACCACCAAAGAAAAAGACTAAGGAAGAAATTGATGCAGAGATTCGGGAGATTAAAGAGCTAAAACACCCTGAATTTACTTATAGAGGGATTCCTAAAGAATACTTTAAAAAGGCAGGCGTAAGATTAGCTTATAGTGAGTTTGATGGATTAACTCCAAATTCTTTTAACTTTCCTTACTCATTAGGGGGAAATCTAAAAGGTTACAAAACAATTTTACTGAATAAAAAATTGCATTGGTCGGTAGGAGAAATTGTTGGTTGTGATCTTTTTAACTGGGAAGTTGCGAAGAAGAGAGGAACCAAGCGTTTATATGTGACGGAAGGGGAATGGGATTGTCTTTCCTTGGAGTACATGCTAGACCATACGTTTGGGCAGAATGGAAAGTATAGACATGCTGTTGTCTCTATTCCTCATGGAGCCGGTAGTGCAGCCCCTACATTAGGGAGAATGCGTAAGGAAATAGAGGAACTGTTTGATGAAATTGTTTTAGTATTTGACAATGATGAAGCTGGGGTTAATGCTGTTAAAGAAGTTCAAAAAGTATTGCCAAATGTTCTAGAAGCTCCACATGTCACTGGTGTTAAGGACGCTAACGAGGCATTACAGTCTGGCGATTATAAAAGCTTTATTGAATTTGTTAAATGGAAAGCTCGTAAACCTCCAATACAAGGTGTGGTTACAGTTAGTCAGGCAATGGAAAGGGGAATTACCAAACCTGAGTCTGGTTTATCTCATCCTTGGGAAAAATTATCGACCGTAATGTATGGTCAAAGATTTGGGGAGGCTACTTGTGTTGCTGGATGTGTAGGCGGTGGTAAAACAGCCATAGCTCATGAATCTAGTGCTCACAATGCAAATTTCCATAAATTGCCAAGCTTCGTCGCTTTGCTGGAAGAAGATAATATCAAAACCTGTTGGAACATTGCAGCTAAGATAGATTCTATTCCTTATAACAGACCGGAAGTCTTTGAGAAAAACAAAGAACAATACTATGAGACTATGAAGAGCTTGGAAGATAAGATCTTTATGTGGAATAGTCAAGGGAATTCTAGTTACAGATTTGATTTACCAGAAATACTGAATGCTATTCGATTTAATAATGCAGAGTATGGATGCAAATTTGCTTATATCGATAACATGACCAGATTAGTGGATACGATGCCAACAGCAGAAGCTAATGAGTTTATCAACAGATACTCAAGTGAAATTGCAAATTTGGCTAGTGAATTAGATATGCATATTTATGTGCTATCACATTTGAATCCTCCTAAATTTGGTCGAAGTCATGAAGAGGGTGGAGAGGTATTGCCAGCTCAACTTACAGGAAGTAGGGGTATCATGAGATCGTTCTCTAACATTATAGGATTTGAGAGAAATAAATTTGGAGAGACCAAACACAATTCTTTCTTGTCTCTTATAAAAAATAGAGATTATGGTAATGAGCAAAAAATTAAATCTCAGTACAACCCTGACACAGGAAGATTAAAGGAATATGAATGGGAAGGAGAAACTTTATGGTAGAGGAACACTTTGAAAAAGATAACAAACTGGGCTAATGCTTCTGTAGCAGACTTAGAATCGGATGGTTTACTGGATGAAGCCACCAAGATCCATGTTTTATCATTTAAACTATCTGATAAGACAATTAAAAGTATTGAGGGAGATAATAAAGAGCGGCTGATTGCCTTCTTCAAATATCATATAGATAATAATATTCCAATTGTTATGCATAATGGTATTTGCTTCGATGTGCCTTTAGCAGAAGAAATCTTAGGAATTGATTTATCTAACCTAATGGTTATTGATACTTTAGCAGTGAGTTGGTATCTCAATATTGAACGTCAGAAACATGGTTTAGATTCGTTCTTAGAGGACTATGGAATTGCCAAACCTAAAATTGACGATTGGGAAAATCTTACTTACGAAGAGTATAAATTTAGATGTGAAACAGACGTTGAGATTAACTACGAACTTTGGGAGGATTTAAAAGATCGTTTAATCGATATGTATGAAAGAGTGAAGCTTGCTGTTGATATTGGTGATGTGGATGGTAAGCGAGTGGAGGGAGAAGTTTGTCATATCGATCAGTACAAACAGTCAAGTTCTGTTGAAGATTACATTGATAGGATTTTACAATTTCTTTGCCACAAAATGGATATAAGTCGTCTGAAGGAAAAGACACGATTCAAGGCTGATGAGGAAGCAATTGATGCAGGTATTGCTGAGCTAGAAGGATTTATTGATGCTGCTGCAAAAGAGCTTGAGAGTGTAATGCCTCAAGTGCCCAAATACACTAAGAAAAACAAGCCAAAAGACTGTTACAAGAAGAATGGTGAGTTGAGTGTATCAGGATCTAACTGGGAAGCAGCACTAGCTAAGATTGGTCAGAAGGATGATGATGGAAATGAACTTGTCATTGTGGTCAGTGACATTGAATTAAAAGTTCTTAACAAGTATGAGCCCCCAAATATTAATGGTAGTCAACAAATTAAAGACTTCCTATTTTCTAAAGGCTGGGTGCCAGAAACATTTAAGTACGACATTAAGGATAGCGATAAGACAGCTTGGGTTGAAAGTGGTTATAAAAAGCATCTTAAACCTGTGCCAAGGAAGATCCCACAAATTAACAGGGATGGTGACGATGGGAAGGAGCTGTGCCCTTCTGTATTGCGGCTAGCAGAGGTTGTGCCAGAGATTATGGCCTATGCCAAGTACAGTGTGATAAAGCATCGCTATGGCGTGCTGAAGGGCTTTAAAAGGGATTTGTCAGAGGATGGATTTCTAGTAGCAAGAAATGGAGGATTTACCAATACGCTGAGGGAAAAGCATAGGGAATTGGTTAATTTAGTATCAGTAAGTAAACCCTTCGGAAAATATATCCGTGGAAGTTTAATTTCTGAGAAAGGGAAGATTTTGTGTGGTAGTGATATGAGCAGTCTGGAAGACAGAATTAAACATAATTTCATGATACCTCATGACCCTGAGTATGTTGAGATTATGTCGGTCAAAGGTTATGACCCTCATTTGCAGCTAGCAGTACTTGCTGGATTACTTTCTCCCGCAGAGGAGGCTCGATACAAAGAGCTTAAGAAAAGGGATGATTTATCTCCAGAGGAGAAAGCAGAATTCACAAAGTTAGGGATTATTAGACAGACAGGTAAAGGTGGAAATTATGCTTGCCAGTATGGAAGTGGCGCAGAGACTTTATCAAGACAATCTAAGATTCCATTAGCGACAGCTAAAAAGGTTGTAGAAGGTTACAAACAAATGAATTGGTCAATCGAAGCTATTGCTGATGATCAGTGTGTGATAACAGATGCTAGGGGACTTAAATGGTTAATTAATCCTATCAATGGTTTCTGTTACAACATTCGTAGTAACAAAGATAGATTCTCTACTCTATGTCAAGGAACAGGAAGTTTCATGTTTGATATGTGGGTGGACAGATTCTTAGAAAAAATGAAAGAGAAATGGTCTGTAAAAAGATTATCAGGACAGTTTCATGATGAATTAGTGGTTTCATTTAAAGACACAGAAGAAAACAAGCTCGCTGTAAAAGAGATGTTAAATGCTGCTGTTGAAGAAGTGAATACAACTTTCATGCTAAGAAAGAAACTTGGTTGTGATGTACAATTTGGTACACGATATTCAGAGATTCACTAAGGAGTTAATGTGAGTAATAGACGACATAAACATAATGTCAAAGAGAAATTTGTTGGTGATGTGCCTAAGGCTTCTATTGGTTTAGGTGATCACATGACAAGGGATGGTTTCTATCACCCAACTAAAGGGTGGCGGAAACTTCGCAAGGAAGTAAGCTGGAATTTTCTAAATAAACTGTTAAGTAAATTAAATTTAAATAAAGAGACAAACTAATGAGTTATATACCTAAATCACAAGGCAGTGCAAAACAAGCTGGATCATATTCTAACGTAGCTCCAAATGGAGTTGCTTATAAATTTCCAATTCCAGAGGCAGGGAACCAATCAGCTCGTATTAGCTTGATTGTGGACGTTGGTACACAAAAGCGCGAAGACTTTGTTGATGAAGCGACTAAAGTTGTCACCCCACAAAAACCATGTCAACAAGTAGTTATATTTGCTGACTTAGTAGATCAAGTGGTTGACTACGGTGGTGATATTGGAGAAAAACAATATCGTTTAATGCTAAATAAAAATTTCCGTGGAGATATTCAGGGAGTAAACTTCACTGCTGTTCCACCACGAGATGCTGAGGGTAAATTAATTGAAGGTAAGGTGTGGACATTCCATCCACAAAACTTGCTTACTAAGATTGCCAAGGCAACAGGTAATGATCATATTCTAGGTACTGATGCCAATAACAATATGAATATTGCAGAATTACTTGGTGCAGCATTCTACGCTGATGTTGAAGTGACAAGTACCAAAGATAAGAATGGTAAAAAAGACGATAAAGGAAATGTTATTGTTTACAATAATGTTAACTTTAAAGGTGCTAGTAAATTGCCAATGGTTAAAGGTAAACCAGTAGAAGTTGAAGAACTCACTACTAAGCCACTTATTATAAACCATAACAACGTTACTAAAGAAACCTTAGTGTTCTTGCGTGGCAAAGTAATTGCAATGATGAAAGCTGCTCCTGAATATGAAGGAAGTGTTTTACAGAAGCTTTTAGAATCTCCAGAAGCATCTAAGCCTGTAGAAGAAGATGAGCCACAAGCTCCAGTAGCTAAACCTGCTAAAGCTGCAAAGGCAAAAGCTGCTCCAGCAGAAGACCAAGGGGATGACGATAGTCCATTCTAATTAGGAAATAAGTATGAGTAAGTTAGTGGCAGTATTTTCGCTCGCTATCTTACTTATTCTTTACTACCCAAGTTTAGTAATTATAACACTTATTGATGCAGTGTTTGAGTACAATCCATTATTAACAAGCAGTTTTATCTTATTGCTTGTTAATTTTTGGAATGACAATAGTGTTTATGTTGGATCATATTGGGAATATATAAAGGATAAGTGGAATGAGTAAGGGATTGATAGCAGTGGTTGATGCTGATTATATCAAGCATACGGCTGCATCTGCGGGAGAAAGAAGGGCAGTACAAGTAACTCATAGAGCTACTGGAGTGATTAGAGAGTTTGCAAGTAGAACAGAATTCTATGGTCACTGGGCCAAGAAGTCTGGAGGTTGGTTAGCTGAAGAAAATAAGAACAGAACTTCTCCTTATTTGGTAGAAGAGTTCGATTATGAAGATGTTCAGTATCCAGAACCTTTAGAAAATGTTTTGCACACAGCGAAATTAATGTGGGAAGGTTGTGGAAATTCTATTGGTGCAACTAAGTCTTATGGATTCTTGGGTGAAGGTGAAAGTTTTCGTGTAGCCCGTTCTACTGTAGAACACTATAAGGGTAAACGAAGCGATTTAATAAAACCAATTCATTTACAAGATGTACATGACTATCTTGAGAAAAGATTTAAATGTGAAATCGTTCGAGACATTGAAGCAGATGATCGAGTTGTACAAGAGTGCTATCAGCAAGACAATAAAATTATTGTTGGGGTAGATAAAGATTACTATGCTCAGCCTATCAAGTTCATGAATATGAACAGAATTGATGAAGGCATTCAAAATGGTGATCAGTTTGGAAAACTTTGGTTGACTGAAAAAGGTGATGTACGTGGTATTGGGAGAATGTTTCTCTACTTCCAAGTAGCATTTGGAGACGATTCTGATTGCTATCATGCTAATTCTGGTACAGAAACTAAGTGGGGTGAGAAGTCTGCATATAAAGCTTTGGTAGATTCAGTAGATGACAAATCAGCTTTAGAAAATTTAATTGGTGTTTATAAGAAACTTTATCCAGAGCCTACTATTATTGAGGGATGGAGAAGAGATAAATTAAATATCGATTGGTTGTACATGATAAGAGAAAATTTTGATCTAGCTCGTATGCTAAGATTTGAAAATGACAAAGTGGATATCAAAGATATCTTTGATAAATTGAAAATAGAATATTAGGAATAATGAATGACTAAATTAGAAGAAATTCAAAAGCAACACAACGAAGCTTTGTTTTTGCAGAAACATCATGAAGAGCTTTCTAAAAGCTTCCTTCGTAATACAGTTGTTTTGGAGGGGATGTATCAGCAAGAACAACAACGTTTAGCGGCTGAGCAAGAAGCTGCACAGGCAGAAGAAACAGTTATTACTTCCTCTTCTGAGGACTATAAATAGGATTTATTTATGGATAAGTGGGAGCCTTGGAAATGGTATCCACAAGTCTGGAAGAATAAAACAGCTTTTTTCACTTATCTCAGAGGATCTTTGAGAAAGGCTGTTTGGAATCAGAGCCCCATTAAGATTATATTTAAAAATGGGGCATGTTCCAAACCTCCAGAAGGGTATACAGGGAGAGCCAAGTCAGGCGCTTATTGTGCATTGAGTGGTGAATGGGAAGGTAAAAGTAAGTTAGAGGTAGATCATATCTCTGGCAATGTGTCAATTAATGATGAATCAGAAATACTAGAGTTTTTGAAGCACTTAATTCCTCCCCCAAACAGTTTGCAATTAGTTACACCAGAAGCACACAAAGCAAAAAGTTATGCAGAAAGACAGGGACTAAGTTTTGATGAAGCAACTGTGCAGAAGAAAGCTATTGCAATCTTAAAAGAGCAAAGTGGAAAGCCTTGGTTAATTGAGCGGGGAATTGTTCCAGCTAGTTCTGCTCCGAAACGAAGAGAACAGATAGTTAATTACCTTAAGGAGAATTAATGAAATACAAATACAGTAAGTTAGCTAGGAAAATATGTACGGGGTTATCTTGGGAGTGCTTAATAGACTATCAAGCTAAGTTTAATTTTTGCACAGGCAAAACTGCTGGGGCTATTTTAGGTTTGATCTCAGAAGCGATGCTAAACCCAGAAACATATTTTGATATAAGATCAAAATTGAAAGTTACAGAACAGCAGTTTAATGCCATAGGTGGAATTCAGGATCATTTGAAAACAATAATCTCAAAATTACAGTTTGATTTTATTTTCATAGAGGGTTATACAATAGTATATAAACCTTATGGATATGTAACTAGAGATTGGATGATAGTAGATGAAACAAATTAAACCCTTTGAAACATGGATAATCCGGCATAAAGAAACAAGACAAATTTGGTCTGCACCTTCAGGTAAAACAAGTTGGAAAGCTACA
>Ga0068857_100000075_pt1 | contig 57339 bp, 49 predicted proteins | sample KBSCornC72_FD_66591 | JGI IMG/M metagenome (GOLD analysis project Ga0068857, IMG submission 66591) | Corn rhizosphere microbial communities from Kellogg Biological Station, Michigan, USA - KBS Corn C7-2 | ecosystem: Host-associated > Plants > Roots > Rhizosphere > Soil ...
TTCTACGTGCTCACCCTTGCCGGCGACCGGATCTGCGCCATGACCCGCTTCGACAACAGCGTGCTGCCGTGGTTCGGGCTACCGCGATCGCTCCCGAGTCGATGACGATTGCCCTGACTCTAAGGCAATCTCCGCCATTTCAAGGCATCTGAATATTCCGAGTCAGTAGAGACTTCAGACTTCTGAAGTACTACGCCGCACCTGGGGCCTCACTTCGCCACCCGTCAAAATGCTCCTCCAATAACTCCTTAGAACAGGTTTCAATCTTTATCCCCTTACCCCAGCCTAATGTGTGATGTTCGAACTTCGATGCTGTGGGAGGGTGTGGTCTGCACTTCTGAGAGCATCTCGAGTATATGCAGTGATACACTCTCCACTGGATTGTCGGGTGAGGTGACTACAAAACTGACTACATACTGGCTGGACGTTCTTGGACGACTCTGGACGATGCGCCGCCAAGAAGCGCCAATTCAAGGGCAATTTGGACGCCTTTGGACGAGTCTGGACAGCGCGCCGAGTGCTCCAAAACCGCAGGTTGCAGGTTCGATTCCTGTCCCACCTGCCTCACACCTTCGCGTTTCAAGCGGCTTGCAGCAGTGCTGTGAGCCGCTTTCGTGCAAGGAGTTTAGAGTTTTACCGGGAGATTGCCTTGCGCGTCTGCTCCGCCCACTAGCACGCGAGCGGCGGCATTCAATGCTGGCGGCGTGAAATCATAGGTGGCCATCCAGGTGGTTATCTCTGGAAGAGCCGCAGCATCGTACGGGTCGCAGACCGCAACCCCGACGAGAGGCCGGCCAGCCGGAAGCAGCGCCTGAATAACTGCCCGGGCGGTTCCAAGATTTCTCGGCAAATGCGCATTGCAGGTCGGCACCAGTACTTTATCCACCGCGGATGCCCTCCGCTGGAGCGCCGCCAGTTCCTCAGTGGATGGGTGCGCGGAGAGATCGAACGTCGCGAGGCTAGCGCTCCCTCCGCTAGAAACTTCATGCAGCTGCTGTCGAAGCGCCTCAACGAAGTGGGCGGGGACAAATCCCTGGTCTGCTGCCTGACTGATCTGAGATGCAGACGGCAGCACAACGAGCAGGCGAGTATGCTCACTTAAAGTGAGCGGGAGCAGGCCAGTTTCATCCTGGATAATGGTGATGCTTCGCGCGTAAAGCTCGTCGGCAAGGCGCTGGTGCGCCGCGTGTGCCATGTTATGCGCCGAAGCCGCGGTGGGCAGGCGATCCCAGCCGGGCAGACGCTCCTTGAGGCGCAAGACGCGCTCCGCCGCTGCCTGTACCACACTGGCAGATAGATCTCCTGTCGCAACTGCCTGGCGGATGGCTTGTAGGCCCGCCACCTGGCGGTCATTGCGATGTGAGATTAGCACAATATCAGCGCCAGCCTGTAACGCCCGCACAGCGCCCTCCGCGACGCCCACCCCGGCGCTAATAGCACGCATCTCCAGACAATCGGTAATGACGACGCCATCGAATCCGATTCGGCTCCTCAGCAGGCCATTGATAACCTCTGGCGCCAGCGTAGCGGGAAGCGTGCTGGAGCCCGTGATAGCTGGCACCGCGACATGCGCGGTCATGACGGCAAGGGTTTCGGCGCTGGCTTCAATGGCCCGCCGGAACGGCTTCAACTCAACCGCCTCCAGCCGTTCGATATCGAATGGGACGACGGGGAGCGCCAGGTGCGAATCGGTGTCGGTGTCGCCATGGCCAGGGAAGTGCTTGAGGGTCGCGACCACGCCCGCCGCCCGATAACCCCTCACGGCATCTGTTCCCAGGCGAGCCACCGATTCAGGATCGCCGCCGAATGATCGCACTCCGATAACCGGGTTCGCGGGATTATTGGAAATATCCACATCAGGCGCAAGATTCATGGTAATACCAAGCGCCAGTAGTTCCTGGCCAGTGGCGCGCGCGACCGCCTCGGTAGCCGCCTGAGAGTTGATCGCGCCAAGCGCCATATTGCCGGGGAAAGAGGTTGTGGCCGAGCCAGTACGCCGCACAACGCCATTTTCCTGATCGGTGGCAATCAGGAGCGGATACGGATGTCCCGCTTCCCGCGCCGCTTCCTGGAGCGTGCTCGTGAGTTCGAGGATCTGTCTCGGGCTTTCAAGGTTACGCGTGAACAGAATAATACCGCCAACGTGGCCCGACCGGATCATCTCTAAGACCTGTGGTGTCGGTTCCTTGCCGGGAAATCCGACCATGAGCAGCTGGCCAATCTGTTCATCGATGCTCATCTGAGAAAGTACAGTACTCACGCTTCAGAACTCCGTTCCATCAGCGCGCGGGCAGCGCTCAAGGCTGGCTCCTCTACCAGCACAGGATCGACGTTCCATGTTCGCCCAATGCGACGGGTCACCAGTGCGCGCAGCCGCTCCTCATGTAGCAACACACCGCCGCCAAACGCCACCGGAAGCGACCCGGCGGCAAAGCTGAGTCTGCGGGCAACCGCCATGACAGCCAAGGCCAGCTCGTTCGCGGCGCGCGCTTCGATCCTACACGCCACAGGTTCACCTGCGCGGGCGAGAGTCAGCACCAACGGCGCCAGCGCGGCGATTGCAGTCTTGTCAAAGGTTGGATAGACACGCTCAATCAGTGATTCAGGCGCGGACAGCTGCCAGCGGCTCAAGATACTTTCGAGTAATCCAGTCGCAGGACCGCGCCCGTCAGCGGCACGTACTGCGCACTGCAATGCGTCGCGCCCAATGGCAAAACCGCTGCCCTCATCGCCAAGCAGATGCCCCCATCCGCCGACACGCACCAATGTACCCTGTACATCACGTCCCAGCGCAATCGATCCAGTCCCTGAGATGACCGCCACGCCGACCTGATGTGGCAAAGCACTTAGCACCAACTCAGCATCGTTGGAAATCCGAACGGTTGTGGCAAAGGAGCGAACCGCTGGCGTGAGCAGCGCAATGTCTCCTGGATGATCGATTCCAGCCAGCCCAATCCACGCTGCGGTCAGTGGGAGGCTAGTGTGAGCCGCGATGGTAGCCTTTCCGGCAGCTTCATGGATGGCGGCTACCGCCCGTTCCAACCCCACCACTTCATGATTGCTGGAACTCGCAACCCCACGCCCCCGCTCGCGACCCGCGCCGTCGACGATGACAGCCAGAGTCTTACTGCCACCACCATCGATACCGAGAAATAGCGGGTGAGTCTCTCCGTCGCTCACGGCACGTCCTCTAGCGCCGAACGCAGCACGCCATCATGCCGCGCAAGCCGCTCCCTGGCTGCAACAGGAGTCAGATTGGCGCGAACCGACAGGATGGCGGTCTTCAATTCACCATTAGCTGCCGCGAGTTGTTCCTCGCAGCGAGTGCGTGGCAATCCCGTCGTCTGCGCGAGAATGCTGAGCGCCCGTTCGCGCAGCTTCTCATTGGTGGCGCGCACATCCACCATCAGATTGCCAAAGGTCTTGCCCAGCCGCACCATCGTCGCCGTGCTGAGCATGTTGAGCACCATCTTCTGCGCGGTGCCTGCCTTAAGCCTAGTCGATCCCGCTATCACCTCAGGCCCAACATCGGGTGCGATCATTATGTCCACGACTTCATGCAACGGTGTACCAGCATTACACGCCAGGCCCACCACCAGCATTCCGCGTTTGCGCGCGCTGGCTACCGCGCTAAGCACGTACGGCGTACGTCCACTGGCAGTGATGCCAACCAGCACGTCACTACTGCCTCCGTTCAGGCGCTCAATGTCGGCGCTGCCAGCCTCGGCGCTGTCTTCGAGATCTTCTGCGGCTTGCGAGAGCGCGAACGAGCCACCCGCGATACAACCAATGACCCGGTCGGACGAAATACCGAATGTCGGCGGACATTCGGCCGCATCCAGGGCGCCCAATCGTCCAGATGTTCCGGCGCCAAGATAGATGAGTCGGCCACCGTTTCGCAGCCGGGCGGCGATAGCCTCAACCGCTGCCGCAATCGATGGCAGCTCGTTCGCAACCGCCGCGGCTACTCCCGCATCTTCCGCGTTCATCATCTGCACGATCTGTAGCGGCGTCATCTGGTCAATGGAGACGCTCGCCTCGTTGGCTTGCTCAGTCACCAGTTGATGAAGCGAACGCTCCGACTGTTCAGACCGATCGGGCTGGTTGGGATGGTTACCGGTTGCCATCGGGCTGCACTCCTCGCCTCTCCTGGATGTAGTGCACCATACATTGCATATTGCGCCAGTCTTGCGCCAAACGCAGGAATCAGCCAGGTGCTAACCAAGCAGTTGTTCGCGCCTGAGATGTGTGTAGAAGATATACTTGTTGCCACAATACACCGATCGCGCGTACTCGATGGGCTGGTTTCGCTCGGTGTAGGTTGTCCGGCGCGTGTAGAGGACGGCCGACCCGATGGCGATCTGGAGCAGTTGGGCGTCTTCTGCGCTTGCCAGACCTGCCTCCAATTCCTGATCGGCCTCGATGAGCGGCACACCAAACTTCGTGGCGAGCGTCCGGTAGAGTGAATTATTCTCGAAGTCTTCGTCAACGAGCAGCTCGCAGCCTTTGAAGACAATGTGCGTCCGCTCGACGGCCAGCGGCTGGTCATCGGCAAGGCGCAAACGTTCCAGACAGAAGACGGGGCTTCCCACCGGCACATGCAGACGGTCCGCGGTGGTTTCATTCGCGGGCCGCATCGCCGAGACGAGCACCTTGGTGCCAGGGAGCTGCCCACGGGCGCGAATATCGTCGGTAAAGCCGGAGAGATGCTGAAGTTGCTGCTGTATTTTGCGCGGGCTGACGAATGTGCCCCGGCCCTGTTCGCGGTAGCACACCCCTTCGTTGACAAGATCAGAGATGGCCTGGCGGGCGGTCATGCGGCTGATGCCATAGGTCTCACACAACTCGCGCTCGGACGGGATGAGTTCGCCCGGAGCCCACTCGCCGGTACGAATCTTTTTGAGCAAGATTTCTTTGAGCTGGTAGTAGATCGGGATAGGACTGTTTCTGTGAATGATATCCAGAACCATTGATTTCTCCCTTGGTGGCGTCAATCCCTGTCAGACACTGTATCACAGGAGCATACAGAGAAAGAAGGCATATGAGCCCTCTTGCCTTGAACGGCTCGGTATGGTACAACCTAGATACATGGTATACTTGACATGTTGTATAGACCACATTACTGTCACCTATGGTCGCATAGGTACTCAATCTTGTCAAGTGCAGCGGTTCAACGACCGTCAGTCGGGAGACGACCGGCTTACCGTGAGAACACCTGGCACACAGACTCGAATACACGTAATCGGTTCGGACGGAGGACAGGCTGATGCGGTTTATGTTGCGCGGCGCACGACTGGTGGATGCTTCAACGGACCTGGCGTCCGGCGCAGTGACCGTCAACAACGGCACACTCGAAGCGCTTACCGAGGACATGCACGACGGTGAGTCCGTTGTGCCAACCTTCGACGTCGACGGCATGATCCTCACGTCTGGATTCCTGGATATCCACACCCACGGCGGCGGCGGCTTCAACCTGCATACCAGCGACCCTGCCGAGATCGACGCATTCGCGCAATGGGCGCCAAGCACCGGCCTGACGTCCTTTCTGATCGCGGTCGTGGGAGTGCCCAACGCTCTCCCAGTATCCCAACTCGAGGCGGCTGTCGTGGCGTGCGAGCGGGATAGCACAGGCGCCGAGCCAGTTGGTATCTACCTCGAAGGCCCATATATCAACCTGGCGCGTCGCGGCGCCCACCTCGCGTCGTGGCTTCGGCTACCCAATCTGGACGAGACTCGCACGCTGCTAGAGTCATCCTCCGGCTACCTGCGACTCATTACCATCGCGCCTGAACTGCCTGGCGCCGCACCTGTCATCCGACAACTGGTCGAGGCTGGCGTAACCGTCAGTATTGGCCACACAGACGCAACCTTTGAACAGACGCTCGAAGCCATCGAGCTGGGCATCACTCATGTCACCCACTGCTGCAACGCCATGCGCCCGCTCTTGCACCGCGAACCTGGGCCGCTGGGAGCCATTGCGCTTTCACCGCGGGTGACCGGTGAGCTTATCGTGGATGGCGTGCACGTCCATCCAGCTATGGTGGCCGTTATCAACAAGACGCTCGGCGCCGAGCGCACGATTGTCATTACAGACGCGCAGGCTGGCGCAGGGAACGAGAGCGCAATCTTCGAATTTGCCGGGCAGCCCGCCCATGTCGAGCGGGGCGCGGCCCGATTGGCGGATGGGACGATCACCGGCAGCGTCCTCACGATGGATCAGGCTTTACGCAACACATTGCGCATGATGCCAGTCTCTCTCTCCGAGGCGGTAGGCATGCTGACGCTGAATCCAGCGCGCGCCATCCGTGTCGACGGCCGCAAGGGGCGACTGCGCCCCGGCTACGATGCTGACCTGCTGCTGTTTTCTCCCGATCTGACGCTCCAGGCGACATTCTGCCGCGGCAAGCTTGTCTATGCCACCGACGCCTGGCGCACCCAACTCGCCGGCCTCTAAACCCAGCGCATCGAGGGATTGCTTTAGAGCGTCCGCGTCACCTTGTGCAGACCGCGTGGCGCATCAGGATTCAGGCCGCGCGCGAGGGTCAGTTGAAGCGCGAGCATTTGTCCCGGCAGAATCGTCGTCAACGGACTCAGCCACTCAGGTACAGCCACGGCGAGCGGAAGTCGTGTCGTGGCCAGCGCCAATGCATCGGGCGCGTCTGAGATCACGAGCAGGTCCGCCTCGCGCTGCCGCAAGTCGAGCGCCAGCTCATACAAATCCGCGTACGCCGCGCCACCTGGCATCATGAGTATGACAGGCGACCCTTCCGCAATGGTTGCTACCGGGCCGTGCCGAAAGTCTGCGGAGGAATAGGCTATCGCCTGGGTATAGGTCAATTCCTTCAACTTGAGCGCCAATTCAAACGCAGTTGCGTAGTTGAAGCCCCGACCGATGACAGTGAACGCCTCCATGTCGCGATAGCGCTGAATGCGTGCGGCGATGTTGCCTGTCGCCTGGAGGATGGCATCGAGAGCGGCAGGCATGGCTCGCAACTCGGCCAGACGCTCGAGATTGCCGCTCCAGATCGCCGCGAAGGCGGCAATGACCGCCAGCTGCGCAACATAGGTTTTTGTCGCTGCGACACTCTTCTCGATCCCTACCCCCAATTCGACGACTTCATCGGCGATGCTTCCCAACGGGGAACTGCGGTCGTTGGTAATGGCAAGTGTCGGACATCCCTGGCGTTGGGCTTCGCTCAGGACCGCTACGATATCTGGCGATTGACCTGACTGTGAGATACCCACGGCCAGCGCGCCCTCTAACCGCGGCGGCATGTGGTAGAGCGTATAGAGCGACGGTGCGGCCAGCGCTACCGGCCAGCCAGCCAGCGCAGCCCAAGCGTACACTGCGTATGTTGCCGCGTGATCAGACGAGCCGCGAGCAGCGATCACGACGTATGAGAAAGGTGGCAGGCGCGCCACAATCTCGGCGATATGTGGCATCTCCCGCGCCAACAGATCCTCGATCAATGTGGGCTGGCTGGCTATTTCGCGCGCAAGCCAGGATGTCGTCGGTGATGTCATCAGTACTCCTCCATCTCAAATTCGGTCAGCCAGCGGTTCATGCTGGCGCCTAAAGCACGTCTCAGCAGAAGGCTTTTCCATAAACATGATATCAAATATGGTATAGACCACTAGACATCTTGACAAATATCCAGGACTACTTTATAGTGACTTCCAACGCGGCCCGGTCGTGTCAATTCGATTGCCGCCTGTCAATAACAGCCACTGTCGCAGGGAGAGGAGGGCTGAGTCCGCACCAGCACGCTGGCACTGGTACCCAGACATATCGCAATAAGCACCTCGGCCAGCAGGCATATCCCACGCATCGCGTGCATAGCGCGTATTTTCGAGGTCGGGTCTCTTCATAGCACTTCCTTGCGCACAAGGTCCGTCTGTGTCGCGGAACCTGCGTGGCAACGCGGCGCCACATGACTCCTGAGGAGGATCGGAATGACTCCTGGCACTTTCCCCCCAGGCTCTCGCTGGGCGAAAGGCAAAGCGACGTCGCTGGCCTTTACGTTTCTCGCATTGTTGTCCATCGTGCTGGTCGCCTGTGGCACCACAAATCAGGGCAAGACCGGCACCCATACGCTGACAGCTATCTGCTCCGTTGGTGGTTCGTTTACCCAGAACATGAGTCCTTTTAGTCCGAACGTGAACTGTGGCGTTGATGGCCTGGTCTATGAGAATCTGGCCTACGTGAACGGCGTTACCGGCCAGGAAACTCCGATGCTTTCAACTGGTCATCAATACAGCGCCGACAACATGACGCTGACCTTCACGATCCGTCAGGGCGTCAAGTGGTCTGACGACAAGGACTTCAGCGCGAATGATGTCGCGTTCACGTTCAATTTGCTCAAGCAATACCCCGCGGCCGATTCTTCCGGGCTGTGGCAGCACTTCTCCAGTGTCACCGCGCCAGACGCCAATACCGTGGTCATGAAGTTTACCGATGCCGCGCCCACACTGTTGCCATTCATCGAGCAAACGTACATCGTGCCAGAGCATCTGTGGTCCAGCGTAGGTGACCCGACCAAATATGTCAATCCGAACCCCGTCGGCACCGGACCAATGAAGCTCAAGAGCTTCGACGCGCAGGTCATCAAGTACGTCAAAAACCCCAGCTTCTGGCAGGCCAATAAGGTGCAGGTAGACGAGCTGGATTACCCAGTCGTCAATAGCAACGACACTGCTCTGCTCAAGATGGCAAGCCACCAGGCGGACTGGACCGGCATCTTCAACGCCGCCCTCCAGACGGCATTTGTCAGCAAAGATCCACAGCACAACCACGTCTACATGGTGCCGGTTGTGCCGGTGCAGATCGTACCGAACCTCAAGAATCCGTTGCTCGCGCAGCTTCCGGTGCGTCAGGCCATCAGCGTTGCACTCGACCGCCAGCAGATGTCCACCGCCGGTGAGGCAGGCCTTGAGCAGCCCGCCAGCCCCACTGGGCTGATGCCCGGCCAGGAGAAATACCTGGACGCGCAGTACAATGGGAAGCTGCCTGAGTTCCCGGCGGCCAACGCTGCCCAGGCTGATCAGATTCTTGAAAGCGCTGGCTTCAAGAAAGGCGCCGACGGCATCTATGCCGACGCCAAAGGCAACAAGCTCAACTTCAAGGCGACTGTGCCTGGCGACTTCTCGGACTACGTCCAGGATCTGCAAATTGCTCAGCAGAATCTCCAGGCCGCAGGTATCGGCCTGACGCTGAACAAGGTGTCAGACGATGACTGGCGTGCGGATCGCTCCTCGCACAATTTCGATCTGCTCATGACCGGCGGCTTTTTCGGCCCAACACCCTACTACTACCTGGAGCCGCTGCTCAACAGCACACATATCAACGGCACAGGCGCAACCAACTGGGCTGGCTGGAACGATCCGCAGACAGATCAGTTGCTCAAGCAGTACGCCTCGACCTCGGACACCGCCACGCAAGTCCAGGCGATTCAGGGGTTGACGAAGATCATGGCCGAGCAGTTGCCGGTTATCCCGGTGCTGGACGCCATCCAGTTCTTTGAATACACCACCGTCAACTGGACCGGCTGGCCAACGCCGCAGAATCCCTACGCGATTGGCTCCGCCTATCAGCTCGCGGCTGGCGATAACGAGCAAGTCATCCTGCACTTGACGCCAGCCTAGAAGTCAGGTCTTCCTTAATTCGGCACGGGGGATGAAATCGCTAGAGTTCATCCCCTCACCACCAGTCCACATGTGGGTGGCCAAATCGACTACCCACCTGATTTCAAGGCCCACACGCAGAAGGAGTCGCATAGTGCGTCATGTGATTCGTCGCATTGGCATCTATCTGCTGGCAATTTGGGCCGCGGTGACTATCAACTTCTTTTTACCTCGCCTGGCACCTGGGAATCCCGCGGAGATCGTCTATGATCGGCTCGCACAACATGGCGCCGTCAACCCCGCGACACTGAAAGCTCTGGAGCTCGAGTTCGGGGTGAACACAACCGATCCACTCTGGGTGCAGTACATTTCGTATCTCAATAACCTGATACACGGCAACCTCGGCGTTTCAACTACTTTCTACCCGCATAATGTCACAGATATCATTGGGCAAGACATCAAGTTCACGCTGGTGCTGCTCTCCGTGAGCGTCATCTTGAGCTTCACGCTGGGGACTCTGCTCGGCATCGTCGTTGCCTGGAAGCGTGGCACAGCGCTCGACACGGTGCTCTCCTCGGTGATGACTTTCTTCTATTCGATCCTGTATCCCTGGCTTGCACTGATGGCGGTCTACTTTGCCTTCACCATTGGCTGGTTCCCTTTCTCTGATGGCTATGATTTGTCGCTAACTCCTGGCTGGAATCTTGATTTTCTTATGAGCGCTGCATACCACGCGTTTCTTCCCGCACTCACGTTAATCATCTCGACCGTCGCGGGCTGGATGCTGACGATGCGCAACTCGATGGTCACAACGCTCTCCGAAGACTACGTCTTGATGGCGCAGGCGAAGGGGCTGCGGCAGCGACGAATCATGTTCGCGTATGCCGCGCGCAACGCGATCCTGCCAAGTGTGACGGGGTTCGCCATCGCTCTGGGAACAGTTGTCGGCGGAGCGCTCCTGGTTGAAATCGTCTTCTCATATCCCGGCATCGGCTACGCGCTCTTCCAGGCCATTCAGGGTCAGGACTACTTCCTAGCAGACGGTATTCTTCTGCTCATCATTGTGGCAACTGTGTTGATGAATCTGGTGGTTGATGTGCTCTATTCCGTGCTCGACCCGCGCGTGCGCCAGGAGAGGAGCGCATAACTATGAAGCCGACGCCTCTACCGCCAATCTCAGCATCGGCGCCCGACAAAACGAATGGTGTATCAGCGCCGCCGCCGCGACAATCGAGTGCGACGTCTAAGGTGTTCGCAAGTATCCGCCATGCGCTGCGCCGTCTCTGGAGCGTGATGACGGCCAACCGCAAAGTGATGGCTGGCAGCGTCATTGTCTCGATCTTCATTCTGGTGGCGGTGTTTGGGCCGATCATCATTCGCCAGAATCCATTTGCCTACACCAAAGATCTGGTGCAGCCCCCGTCATCGGCGCATTGGCTGGGAACCAACCAGGGTGGCCAGGACGTCTTCGTGCAATTGATTGTTGGCACCCGCAGTTCGGTGATGTGGGCCCTCATCACGGGATTGATGGTCATGGTCATCTCGGTAGCCGTTGGCCTGGTCGGCGGCTACCTTGGTGGTGTCGTCGATGACGCCCTCTCGGTCATTACCAATGTCTTTCTGGTTGTCCCGGCTTTTCCGCTTGCAGTGGTCGCCGTCGAATACTTCAACCGTTCCTCGATCACAATTGCCATCGTCGTCGCGTTGACGAACTGGCCATGGGGCGCGCGGGTACTTCGCGCGCAGACACTATCAATGCGCAGTCGCGAGTTCGTCACGGCATCGCGGGCCGTTGGGGAGAAAACTTGGCGGATCATCTTCCTCGAAATCCTCCCGAATGAGATCGCTATTGTCGCCGCCAGCTTCATCACCACCACCATTCAGGTGCTTCTGGCAGTTGCCGCGCTGGAATTTCTCGGTTTCGGCGATAACCGAGCTATCAGTTGGGGAACCATGCTGTACGACGCACAGACCGGTAGCGCACTCTTTCAGGTCGCATGGTGGTGGTTTGCCCCACCGGGTCTTTGCATCGCGCTGCTCGGGGCCGGGCTGGCTCTCTTGAACTTTGGCATCGACGAAGTTGCTGATCCGCGCCTGCGACAATTAAAGCGCCGCGTGCGCCGTGGAAAGGCTGTCGCGGCATGACCATGAAAATGAATACCAATTCACCGCTTCTCGACGTGAGTCATCTGTGCGTGGATTACCTGAGTGAGAGCGGTGAGGTCCACGCCGTGAGTGACGTCAGCCTGCGGTTGCGCCGCGGTGAGATTCTCGGCCTGGCAGGAGAAAGCGGTAGCGGCAAGTCTACGATGGCCTATGCGATTACACGGCTGCTGCGCCCGCCCGCGGAAATTACTCGTGGCGAAGTACTCTACTACGGGCAGGAATTCGACCATCCTGGAGCATCGGGCGCCAAAGAGCCTTTTGATATTCTGGACCTGAGTCCTGCTGAGTTGCGTGCTATTCGCTGGCGCGAGATCGCCATTGTCTTTCAAAGCGCGATGAACGCCCTCAACCCGACCATGACTGTGGGCAATCAGCTACTCGATGTGCTGGCAACCCACCGCCCCAAGATGACATCGGCGCAACGGCGCGAGCGGGCGCGCGAGCTCTTCGAGATGGTTGGCATTGCAGCTGAGCGGCTGAAGAGCTATCCCCATGAGCTGAGCGGTGGTATGCGGCAACGCGCTACGATTGCCATTGCGCTGGCGCTCTCGCCAAAGCTCATCATCATGGACGAGCCAACCACAGCCCTCGATGTGGTGGTCCAGCGTGAAATCCTCACCGAATTGTTGCGGCTGCGCGAACAGCTTGATCTCTCGATTATCTTCATCACGCACGATCTCTCCCTGCTGCTCGAAATCGCGGATACCATCGCAATTATGTACGCGGGCCGCGTTGTCGAGATGACCAGCGCGCGCGAGCTTCATCGCCAGCCGCTGCATCCGTACAGTTTCGGCATGCTGCATTCTTTCCCGTCACTACATGGCGAACGGCGACTGATGACTGGCATTGCTGGCTCGCCGCCTGACCTGCGCAACGCCCCCACCGGCTGTGCATTCCATCCTCGGTGTCCGCTAGTCTTTGCGCCGTGCGCCCAGATCGTGCCCGCACTTCTCTCAACACCAGCCAACCGTGTCGGGCAATCGGTTGCATGTCACCGCTACGACCCGGCACACGCCGTGGGAATGGAGCCGCCGACGCCCGCCGAGATGGAAGCAGGCTATAGCGCTCTAGCGTCGACAACGCCGGAGCTCGGGAGGACGCCCGCATGAACATGCAAGCCTCCGCACCGATCTTAGAAGCCGACCATCTGCGTAAGCACTTCCCTGTCCGGCAGTTCCGTCCGCTTGCGAAGCCGCAGGCGGTGCAGGCGGTTGAGGACATCTCGCTGGCGCTCTCCGCTGGTCACGCTATGGCGCTCGTCGGCGAGAGTGGCAGCGGCAAGACGACGGTCGCCAGGATGCTCGCGCGCCTCTATGAGCCGACATCAGGAGAGATACGCTTCCGTGGCGCTCCGGTAGCAAGCACGAAGCGGTCTGCCCTGCATGCCTATCGCCATCACGTCCAGATGGTCTTTCAAGATCCCTTCGCCTCGCTCAATCCAGTCCATTCCGTCCGCCATCATCTCGGGCGTGCACTGCGACTCCATGACCGGGCGCATTCCCAATCGGAGGAAACGGCTCAGATTCTGGCATTACTGAACAAAGTCAGCCTGACGCCCGCGGAGCAGTTCATCGAGAAGTACCCTCACGAGCTGAGCGGTGGTCAGCGCCAGCGCGTCTCTATCGCCCGCGCACTGGCAGTGGGCCCCGAGGTATTGCTCGCGGACGAGCCTGTGTCGATGCTCGATGTCTCGATCCGTCTAGGTGTGCTGAATCTGTTGCTCCGGCTCAAACAAGAGGAGCACCTTGCCGTCCTCTTCATCACGCATGACATCGCCAGCGCCCGCTATTTCGCCGAAGAAACACTGGTCATGTATGCGGGACAGAGCGTTGAAGGCGGTCCAAGTGATGCGGTCATCCAGCAGCCCAAGCATCCCTACACGCAACTGCTGATCTCGGCGGCGCCTGATCCCGACCGTCCCTCGTCAGCGAAGCCATTACCTGCCAGGGGCGAGATTCCCAGCCTGATTACGCCGCCATCTGGCTGCCGTTTCCACCCACGCTGCCCACATGCAATGCCCATCTGTCGCGAGCGCTTCCCCGGCCGCACAGACCTTGGCGAGGGGCACTGGACCAACTGCTTCCTCTATGGCGAGGGACAGGCCAGTAGCGCGCCGACCAATCAGGCAACCGCCAGTTCAACACCGACAGCTGAATCCTGAGCCTGGCGGCGGTTATTCAGGAGCTCTTCTGCTTCTCGAACGTGGTTTTACAGCCAGCGCAGCAGAAATAGTATGTCTCGCCGTCGCGCACAGAGGTATAGCGCGCGGTTGCCACGTCCACCGTCATCCCACAGATCGGATCAATAGCCTCTACGCGCTGCGGTTGGGTTGGGAGATTGGAGCGTATGCCTACTCCCTGTTGGCGCGCCTCAATCAGTTCCGCCATGACGCTGAAGGCGATTTCTTCTGGCTTGATGACGAAACTCTTCAGGCCAGCAGGCCGCTTGAGTCGAGCAAGCTGGTCGTCTGGGACACCACGCTCACTCAGGTCGGCTTTTACAGATGCAAGGCGTTTGTTGCTGGCCACCAATCCCACATAGCTGGCTGAACTTTCGAGCGCAACGCTGGCAGCGTCTTCGTCATACTCGCCAATCGTGGCAATCACAACGTAATTGCGCTCGGTGAGCTGGGGGCCGAGCGCATCAAGGGACGCCACAAGACGATTGGCATCGGGAAAATTCTCCATGTCAGCCAGTGGATCGCAGGCCCACACCTCAAAATCCAATAACGCAGCAAATCGGGCCAACGCGCACGCAACAGTCGATTCGCCTACGACGACCAGCGCTGTGCGCGGCAGGTATGGCTCGACGAATACGTGAAGCTCACCCTGCCCCGCACAGAGCATCGGCACCTTGACAACTCCCCCATTGAGTGATGTTGGCTCTTTTACCTCCGGGCTAATAACGACCAGCCGTGGCGTGCCAGCCGTCAGCGCCTCGATACTCTGGCGAATGACAGCTGGCCGGGCGCAATGGCCACCAACCCATCCTTCCATGCGACCATCAGGAAAGATGATCGCGTGTCCGCCCTGGGTTCCAGATGTTGGCTGTCGCGCCAGGACGACGGTAGCCAGTGCGAAGACTGCTTGCTCCGCACGTAACCGCTGGGCTTTTTCCAGAACATCATCACGCATCTGGTGGCCTCGCAAACAGCTAGGATTCAGGCGTTGGCGCTTCAGACGCAGCCGCCTCGGGTGCTGGTGATTCGAGCTTCTGCTTAAAACAGGCGAAGAACTTCGCAATCTGCTTGTGCGCTGTGCCCTCCAGCAAGCGCGCGCCCACGCTGGCGATAGTGCCGCTGACCGTCACATCAGAGACCCAGTTCATCGTCGTCTCGCCATCTGCCACAGGCACGAGATCAACGATGGCCACGAGATCAACGGCGCTACCTGCCGCGACACCGTGCGCTTTGACCTCGCCATGATCCGGCTCGCGGATATTTTGCAGTTGCACATCAAGCGTAAACTTCGCCTTCACCGCGCCCACACCAACCCCAAGCGTCGGCTTGAAGTGGTCCGGCGCCAGGATATCCATCGAGATATATCCTGGTGCGCACCCAGCCACCTTATTGGGGTCGAGCAAGAAGCGGAAAACCGTTTCTTTCGATGCTTTGATTTGTTCGCTTCCCTCGAAATGCATCGCTTATGCCTCCATGGGCGTGAACTAGGACTTACCCCTCGGCAACCCCGTGCGCTTCGAGGATCGCATAGACCTTCCACGGCGTGATGGGGATATCCAGATGGGTGACGCCAAGATGGCTCAGCGCATCCACCACCGCGTTCGCAATAGCAGGCGGCGCGCCCACCGTCGCGGATTCGCCAACGCCTTTCGCGCCAAATGGATGGTGTGGCGACGGTGTCACCGTCTTGTCCGTTTCCCAGACAGGCGTCTCCATCGCGGTCGGCAGCAGGTAATCCATGAAGTTGCTCTGCTGGATGTTGCCATCCTCATCGTAGGTGATCGCCTCGAAAAGCGCCGGAGCCATGCCCATCGTCAGGCCGCCATGAATCTGGCCGTCAACAATCATCGGGTTAATGATATTGCCACAGTCATCCACGGCGACGAAGCGGCGAATCTTGACGGCGCCAGTGCCACGATCAATATCCACGACGCAGATGTACGCGCCAAACGGGAAGGTCAGATTAGGCGGATCGTAATAATCTACTGCCTCCAGGCCTGCCTCAACATCCTGCGGGAAGTTGGTATAGGCGGCGAATGCGATGTCTTTCATCGTCACCGAACGCCCCGGTACGCCCTTCACCTGGAACTTGTAGTCTACCCACTCGACGTCATCTGGGCTGACCTCCAGCAGATGCCCGGCGATCTTCTTCGCCTTCTCACGAATCTTGCGCGAGGCAACCGCCGTTGCTGCGCCTGCCGTGGGTGTACTGCGGCTGGCGTACGTGCCAAGGCCATAGGGAGCCGTATCGGTGTCGCCGTGCTCGACGGTGATGTTGTCGACCGGCAGGCCCAACTCCTCCGCGACGATCTGGGCGAAGGTGGTTTCGTGGCCCTGTCCCTGCGTCTGCACGCCGATGCGCACGATGGCGGATCCCGTGGGATGGACGCGAATCTCACAACTATCGAACATCTTAATGCCAAGGATGTCGAACGTATGTGACGGACCAGCGCCGACAATTTCGGTGAACGTCGAGATGCCAATGCCCATCAACTCGCCACGTGCGCGCTTCTCCGCCTGCTCTCGGCGCAGGCCCGCGTAGTCGATCTTGTCCATCGCCTTTTGCAGCGCCGCGGGATAGTTGCCGCTATCGTATTCCCAGCCTGTGGCGGACTTATACGGGAAGGCATCTGGCGGGATGAAATTTTTCATGCGCACATCAGCGGGATCAAGCTGTAGCTTCTGCGCCAGGGTATCCACCATCCGCTCGATGGTATGTACCGCCTCGGTGACACGGAACGAGCAGCGATACGCGACGCCGCCAGGCGGCTTATTGGTGTAGACACCATCCACCTCGACGTGAGCCGCTTCAAGCGTATACGACCCGGTGATGATGCTATACAACCCCGCCGGAAATTTCGAGGGGTTTGCGGCAGCGTCGAACGCTCCATGGTCGGCGAGCGTCTTGACACGGAGTGCCTGCATTGTGCCATCGCTCTTCGCCGCCAGCTCGGCGGAAATGTGGTAATCTCTGGCAAAGCTATCCGCCTGAAGGTTCTCCGACCGGTCCTCAATCCACTTGACAGGCAGCCCAGTGGTAATCGAAGCGACACTGGCGATGACATAGCCAGGGTAAACCGGCACCTTTCCGCCGAAGCCGCCGCCAATATCGGGCGAGACGATACGAATCTTATGCTCGGGAATGCCAGTCACTAGCGAGTACACGGTGCGAATAGCATGCGGCGCCTGGGTCGTCATATAGATGGTCAGCTTGCCTTCGACTTTGTCAAACGAGGCGACGCAACCACACGTCTCAATCGAACAGACGTGAATGCGGGGGATATAAAGATCCTGTTTGACGACGACATCGGCGCTCTGGAATATCTGGTCGGTACGCGCCGCATCGCCGGCCTCCCAGTGCCAGATGTGGTTCGTCTTCTGGTCGCGATCTGGGCGGACCAGCGGCGAATCAGGCTCAAGCGCCTTGAATGGGTCGATGACTGGCGGTAGTGGCTCGTAATCCACCTCGACAAGGGCAACCCCGTCAGCGGCGATATAGCGCTCAGTGGCGATAACTGCGGCGACTTCCTGCGCCTGGTAGACGACCCGATCCACTGGGAGCACCATCTGTTTGTCGCTCATCAGCGTCGGCATCCACGCAAGCCCCGCCGCATCCAGATCTTTGCCGGTGATGACCGCCAACACACCGGGCAATGCCAATGCCTTGGTCGCGTCAATACTTTTGATAGTCGCGTGCGCGTAGGGGCTGCGCACGATGTCCATATACACCATGCCAGGGAGCTTGAAATCATCGATATAACGTCCCTTGCCACGCAGGAAGCGCGCATCCTCTTTGCGCTTGATACTGCGGCCCATGCCGCCAATCGCTGCCGCGTCCGTACTCATCGAACCGCCTCCGCTTCTGTGACTGCTGGGGCTGGCGTAGGCGCAGCCTGGTCATCGCGCATCTTCTTTGCGGCATATTGAATTGATTTGACGATGTTGACGTAGCCCGTGCAACGGCAGAGATTGCCCGAGATTGCCCGCCGAATCTCTTCGTCGGTGGGGTTGGGATGATCTTTGAGGAAAGCAACCGACGTCATCATCATCCCAGGCGTGCAAAAGCCACACTGCAAGCCATGCTCCTCGAAAAACCCCTCTTGAATTGGGTGCAGTTTGCCGCCCTGCTCGAGACCCTCGACCGTGCTGATCTCAGCGCCGTCTGCCTGGACGGCGAAGAGCGTGCACGACTTGGCCGGTGTACCATTGACCAGCACAGTGCACGCGCCACAACTGGTCGTATCACAGCCGATGTGCGTGCCTGTCAGATTGGCCACCTCGCGGATGAAGTGGACGAGCAGCAGCCGCGATTCGATATCGGCCTCAAAGGGCTGTCCGTTAATTGTAATGGTGACGTGCTGAGTCATTGTCCACCTCCCCCCTGGGCGCGCTGCACCGCAAGCCGCAATGCCCGCGCGGTTAGCGTCCGCAAAACGGAGCGCTTGTATTCCGCTGGCCCATGCAGATCCGTGACTGGCTCTGCCGCAGCCGCTGCCAACCTGGCTGCCTCACGCACGGTTGCCTCATCAGGCTGCTTACCAACGAGATATGCTTCCGCCTGCCGGGCACGAATCGCCGTCGGGCCAACATTGGTAAGGCCGATGCCTGCGCGGCTACACACGCCGCCATCAAGGGTAATCATAGTGCCGACCGCGGCGATAGCATAATCTCCCACTTTGCGCTCGAGTTTGATATATGCCGAGCCGGTATGTGGAAGAGGCCGCGGAACACGAATATCGGTCAGAACCTCATCAGGCCGTAAGGCGGTCTCCATCGTGTCTACCAGAAAATCATCCAGCGACATGGTGCGAGTTCCGCGCGGACTCTGGGCAGTGATATGCGCTCCCATCGCCAGCAACATAGCAGGGTGATCGTTCGCAGGATCGGCGTGCGCTACGTTACCGCCTACGGTAGCAAAGTTGCGCACCAACGGATCGGCGACAACAGAGCTTGCCTCATAAATACCGAGGTAACGCGCCTGGATCAGTGGGGATTGTTCCAGATGAGACTCGCGCACCATGGCGCCAATGACAAGCGAACCATCGTGTTCTTCGAGGGTAGTCAATCCTGGGACATTGCGGAGGTCGATCAGATACGCGGGGGACGCAAGACGAAGCTTCATCAAGGGTATCAGGCTCTGGCCGCCTGCCAGAATTTTCGCGTCGCCCTCATGCTGTCGCAACAGATCCCACACTTCGGGCAAGCTGTTGGGGGCAAAGTAGGTGAAGTTATCCGGAATCACTGCCAGCCTCCTTTAAGCCCGAACCACACTGCTATGTGCAGTCAACGGACGCTGGATAGCCAAACAAGATACACGTTACTTCATGCGCAGCAATTACACGCATGCGCGGAGCCAAAGAGCTGGTCGCAAGGCAGTTCACCAGGTTTCGCCTGGTGGCGTACTTAATCCTAACATCGCGCTACACGGTTTGCGCTACATGACGTTATCACCTGCGAGCCAATTCCGCAGTTGGTGATCTACAACAATACATGAGCCTGCGACGATGAGTTTGTGCCGGACACACATCCAGAGCGGAGTTCTTCTGGGAGAGTACATGGCCGTTTGCCAATACTATATGTTCTGAAGCTCTGGCGCGTCAAATGAGCGGCGCATAACGCCTCCGCAATTTTCAACGCACCTTTGCCTGGAGCAAGCAACTTATATCTGTCAGGTAGAAATTATGTCATGAAACGGCATTAACCGACATTTTCTCAGCAAGCTACGGGAAATGTGTGGTAGGCCCGAATCGGGCAATAGCAATTCATAGTGACGGAAATATGACAATGCCCCATACGCACATGAAGAACGCAGGGGGCAATTCTTAACCATCACCGAGCAATGCGCGATGCGCCATCGCTACGGCACAAACCCTGGGATAACCCGCGAAGGAGCGGGGTTGGCAGGCGCAGAACTTGCCAAAGGAGCCTGGATTTCTTCGTGAATTTGCGCTTCCTCAGCGAATGGACTCACCTCGACAACATGGCGCTTGAGCATGTATCCGACACCAGGCGATGTCAGGATGAACTGCGGCTTGCCAGGCACCGGCTCGATCTTTTCGCGCAGATGGCGAATGTGCGCCTTTACCAGATAGTTGTCACCAGATTCGCCAAATCCCCAGACATGCACCACGATCTGATCGAGCGTGCAGATATCGTTGGCGTTCGCCGCAAGCAGGTGCAGAAGTCGGCTTTCCGTCGGCGTCAGGCGAACGACTTTGCCATCACGCACGACCTCATGCCGGACGGTATCCACACGAAGTGGGCCTACGTCAATGATTGTTGACGGATTGCGCACCAGCGTCGAACGGACGCGACGACTCAACGCGCGCAGATGCGCAAGCAGTTGTCGTGGGAGAAAGGGCTTTGCGAGGAAGCTATCCGCTCCACTTTCGAGGTATGCCGACTCGGCATCTTCACCATTTGTCGTCGTAAACACGAGCACCAGCGCATCGTGTGCATCGCGCATCTCCCGACACATGGCAAGCGGATCATTGCCGTGGTTCTCAGGGTCAATAATGACAACATCTGGTCGCTTGTCAAGCCAAACCTGTCTTGCGCGCTCGTGGGTAAAGGCATGGTGAACTTCGTAGCCACGAGTTCGTAACCAGCCTGTTACCATCTCAACCATGTCGCGATCGCTGTCCACCACCAACAGCTTCATCTCACCCTCCACTGCGGTCGCTTGCTAATCAGCTACACTGCATGAACATACATCCTTTTCTCGGAAGGCTTCCATGCCTGGGCAACGTCATGGAGCGAGTTGCCCACAGGTGCGCTGGAATGTCGAAGGCGAATGGGAAAACCTGCTCACTGCTCCTGCGGGAATGCAGAAGCTGGTGCTAAGTCCAGGAAGCGGCGTTGCGTCTGGCATCTGAGGGCGTTTCTAGAACCCACCGCACAACATAGTGTCTCACCGAGGACATCGACACCGGTGACGTTGGGGGAAGAACCTAGGGCAGGCACATTTCCTCATCCACTATGTTATAACGGACAAGTGCCCACATAGCCACACTCTTGGGAACGGATTGCGAAGGACATCACACAAATTAGTCCTGTTTACGTATCTGATTCAAGGACTAACTCATGCACCCTGGAGAGCTGGGTGCTGCTTCTGAGCAGAGAGTAATCAATCACGGGTCCACGAGGGACTTGAACTACACGCACAACGGATCGGCAACTGAGGAAAAACAGGCTTTCATGCCCCGCCTCTGCCAGTAATCATGACCGGGACGGTCAGAACCATCAGCTTGAGGTCGTAGAGCAGCGATTGCGTTTCCAGGTAACTGATGTCTTGGTCGATCATCTCTTCGAAAGTCACCCGTCCGCGCCCGAACACCTGCCAGGTACCTGTCAGGCCAGGCTTGCCAGCCAGGCGAAGGAAATGGCGTGCGCTATATCGCCTGACCTCATACTCGACTGGAGGACGAGGACCAACGATTGACATATCGCCCTTCAGTATATTCCACAACTGGGGCAGTTCGTCAATACTTGTTTTGCGTATGAATCTGCCAACGCGTGTAACTCGTGAATCGTCACCGAGCTTATACGGCATGTTCTTATCGTCACGGTTCAGCTCGCCTGTTCCATCCATAAAGGTAGCAGTGGCTTTTTCATGGACATCGCTGGCGACGTTCTGGTACATCGACCGGAACTTGTAGAACATGAATTTCGTGCCATTGACCCCATAGCGGCTCTGCCTGTAGATCGCCGGGCCAGGAGAATCGAGGCGGATGATAATGGCCGTCACAAGCATGACCACGCTGATAGGGATCAGCGCAATCACTGTGAGAACGACATCCGTGGCGCGCTTGAGACGCAGATAGCGTTCCTCAATGCTAATGTCATCTCTGACCAAGACTTCCTGGGCGACCATAGCAACCCTCCGTTGTCCACACCCTCACATCACGCTCCCATCACCGTTCATACACAATTCAGTCTGCACGCCTGGGGTGAAGAAGTTGTACGAACAGGGTGGTGATTTGTGTGCTCGTTCGGCAGAGGAGTAGAGGGCACAACACCAGCCATATGACCGCGGTAAGCGTTCCTGCACAGGCTGGTTGTGAGGGCCACCACAATTGCACAGCGCCAAGTACCGGCACGCACTTAGCCTTACGGTAGCCTAGTGGAGAACGGCGTAGATGTATGGCACTCCACCACCTTCATGCATCTACGTCGCCTCGCAAAGACGTGATGTGGTGAATTGGGGGTTGTAACGCATGACGGTTCCATTGGTAGATCTCAAGGCGCAATATCAGACCATCAAGCCCGAGGTGCTCGTGGCAATTGAACGCGTGCTCGATGGAATGTCACTTTATCTCGGTCCAGAGCAGCTGGCGTTCGAGCGCGAGTTCGCCCAGTATTGCGAAAGTCTCGACAGCGTGAGTGTCTCCAATGGCACCGATGCGCTCGCATTGGCGCTGCGCGCATGCGGGATTGGCCCAGGTGATGAAATCGTTACGGTGGCCAACACCTTCATCGCCACCGTCGAAGCGATCGCAATGGTAGGGGCAACCCCCGTTTTTGTCGATATCGACCCCGAAACGTACACCTTGGATTGGCGTGAGATCGAGCAAGTTATTACCCCTAAGACCCGGGCAATCATGCCGGTGCATCTTTTTGGGCATCCCGCCGATATGGATCCGATCCTCGAAATCGCCCGCAAGCATGACCTGCGCGTCATTGAGGACGCCTCACAGGCACACGGCGCTACCTATAAGGGACGACCTATCGGCAGCATCGGTGACATAGGCTGCTTCAGCCTGTACTGCAGCAAGACCCTGGGAGCATACGGCGAAGCGGGCATCTGCGTCACGAACAATCCTGACCTGGCGGAGCGGATGCGCGTGATACGGGACCACGGTTCGCGTGTCCGTTATGAGCATGAGGTCATGGGCGCCAACTGGCGCATGGATGAGATACAGGCGGCGATTCTGCGGATCAAACTCCCACATCTGGATCGCTGGAATGAGGCGCGGCGGGAACATGCGGCGTCCTACACCGAGAAACTGGGCGATGTTGTCGCTTCGACGCCGACGACCGCGCCATGGGCGCAACATGCCTTTTATGTGTATGTCATCGAGGTGCCAAACCGCGATCGCGTACGCAATCTGCTTACCGAGCGCGGCATTCTGACCGGCGTCCACTATCCGATCCCGCTCCATCTTCAGCCCGCCTGCCAGACGTACGGATTCAAGGCTGGTTCGCTCCCAGTCACCGAAGCGGCCGCCGAGCGCATTCTCTCCCTTCCCATGTACGCGGAGCTGACCGCCGAACAGATCCAGCAGGTGTGCGACGCCCTGGTTGATGTGTTGACCCCAACACCGACCCATTGATGATGCTAAACGGCCGCCGTGCGTTACCGCGGCGATGATCTCGGCGATACGGGCCGAATGAGTGAAAATGAGTGAATGAGGATGGTGCTATGATGATGCAACAATTGCGCTTCGGATTGATTGGCTTGGGATATTGGGGTCCAAAACTCGCACGTAACCTCGAATCGCTCCCCCAGGCATCGCTAGAGATTGTCGCCGACCTGAACCCGCTCGCCCTGAAAAAGGCGAAAGATGAGCGCCCCTGGATCAAGATCACCGAGCGGATCGAAGATGTCTTCACTTCAGACGTAGACGCCGTCGTCATCGCCACCCCGGTTTCCACCCACTTCGAGCTGGCGAAGAGGGCGCTGCTCCATGGCAAGCATGTGCTCGTCGAAAAGCCGCTAACCGCGTGCGTCGCCGAGGCGGAAGAACTCATCGCGCTGGCAGAGCAGGAGAACCTGATCCTGATGGTTGGGCATACCTTCCAGTACAGCCCGGCCGTCAAGGAATTGCGCCAGTTGATTCAGGACGGCGAACTTGGCGACATCTATTGTGTGGAAATTGAGCGACTCAATCTCGGGCTCTTCCGCAGCGATATCGATGTTATCTGGGATCTCGCTCCGCATGACGCCTCCATCTTGCTGTCGCTGTTGGGGAAAGCGCCGACGCGGATTGAAGCGCACGCGCACGCGCATCTACACCCCACCATTTACGATGTTGCCCACTTGAACCTCGAATATGACTGCGGGACGACCGCGCATATCCACGTTAGCTGGCTGCATCCGGATAAAGTTCGGCGCGTGACGGTTATTGGTGACAAGCGCATGGCGATCTACGACGATACGAATCCCGCTGAGATGCTCAAGATCTTCAACAAGGGCGCAGACCGCGGAGTTGATCCTATCGTGTCGTACCGCCATGGGGCTATCACTATTCCCCACATCGAATGGATGGAACCGCTGCGCCTCGAGTGCGAAGACTTCGCGCGCTCGATTCGCACTGGCGAGCAGCCTGAGGCCAACGGTCGCATCGGGCTGGAGGTCGTGCGATTGCTCACCGCTGCTCAGGCTTCACTCCGCGAACGGCAGCAAATCGCCTAACTCGCTGTTCGGTTAGTCGCATGCGCAGGAGGCGAAATTTTGGAGGTTTCTGTGCACGGGTTCAGCCAGACTCTGTCTGCTCAGGCGCCGAGCAGCAATGGATTCTACACGGACGAGCGCTGGCTGGATCTGATCCAGTCAATCTATGGCTTCACCGTCACCCGACTGGAGGTACGTGGAAGCGATGGCGCACTGCTGGGCCAGCTGCCAGTGTGCGCCCTGAGCAGCCCACTCACCGGGCGACGGATCGTCTCGCTGCCATTTTCGGATATATGCCCGTTGGTTGCCACTGACCCTGCGACCGCGCAGCAGTTGGTTGACCAGGCCGTCGAGCTCGGGAAGAAGCACCGTGCACGCTATATCGAGCTGCGCACTGGCTCGTCAGCGCTCCTCGAAGAGCGCAACGACTTCATCGCCACCGATAACTACGTCAGCTGGCGGCTGGTGCTTGCGGAGGGTGAATCGAGCGTCTGGTCGGGGGTGCAGAAGCCCGTGCAGCGCCAGGTGAAGAAGTCCCGCAAGATGGGTGTCACCATCCGCTTCGCCCAGCAGCGTGAAGAGATGGATATCTATCACCGCCTACACGTCGGCACCCGCACCGGCAAACATGGCATGCCTGCACAGCCCCGCGCCTTCTTTCGCGGACTGTGGGATCGTTTCGGCGCAGATGGCACGATGCAGGTGCTCTTTGCCGAGTATGAGGGACGAGCGATCGCCGGGATGGTGCTGTTCGCCTCTGGTGATACCGTACGTTATGCCTACGGCGCTTCTGAAGAGCAAGCGCTGCATCTGGCGCCAAACAACCTCCTGATGTGGGAATCAATCGCCTGGGCAATCAATAACGGCTATCACATTTTCGATATGGGGCGCACCGCGCGCGACAACCAAGGCCTCATGGAATACAAGCGCAAATGGGGAGCCACTGCGGAGCCATTACCATATTACTATTGGCCACAGGTGGCCGGTCTGGCCTCAACTTCGGAGACAAGCCGTAAATATCAGGTATTGACAGCATGCTGGAAACGGCTTCCCCTGCCCATTGCGTCAACCCTGGGAGGCATACTGTACAAGCACCTTGGATAGGCAGGTAGCATGGACCGCGTTACAACGTTTGCTCGTCATTGGTTACCGCTGGGACGGACAATTACCGCCTTTCTATTATTGGTGGCCGCGGGGTGGCTCGCATGGCCATCGAGCCCTTCATCAACCGCACGCACCTCGGCAGCTCCGGCGCTCCCCACGACCCCTGCCGCAGTGGCGGCACAGACGCCGCCACCCGGGGCGCTTCCTGGATCGCAGATTTGGAATGGCGGTGCGTCTTCCTTCCTATTTGGCACCAACGATAGCTATGAATGGTCCGAGCAGAACCTTCAAACCATGCCGTCAATTCAACTCGCGCTCCGCAACGCTGGATTCACGCTGGTACGCACGTTTATTCCGGACAATGCCGATGACGCAACCCTTGAGTTGCGCATCAAAACTGTAGAAAATATCGGAGCGCAGTGCCTCGCCGTCCTGACTAACGTCAACAATACGACCTTCAATGAGCATGTCGTCTCCTATTACGGCAATCGCTGCCAGCTCTACGAGTTCGGCAATGAGCCAGACTATTACGGTCCATCATTCGATCAATACATGTCTGCCTGGAATCGGACCATTCCTCTCCTGCGACATATCAACCCCACCGCGAAGTTTATCGGGCCAGGTGTCATCAATGCCACCGGTTTCGACAACTACCTCCCGCGCTTCTTACAGGGTGTGAAAGCCTCGCATGTGCTGCCCGACGCCATCAGCATCCACTACTATCCCTGCTGGCACATGGACGAGCCGACATGCCTTGCCAGCGCCTCCACCTACGCCAGCACCGCACAGAAAGTGCGTGGCTTTATCAAGAGCATCCTGGGCAAAGATCTCCCGATTGGATTTACCGAGTGGAACTACGACCCCAGGAATCCGCCTCCTTCGTATGGCAGTAGCGCCGATTTCATCACAAAATTCACAGTTGCCGCCATCAAGTCGATGATCGCGGGCGGAGTGGCCTTCGCCTGCCAGTTCGATGCGGCAAGTTACGGTGGATACGGGCGGCTGGATATGTTCGATGTGAAGACTGGTCTGGCCAAGCCGCAATTCGACTCCCTCGTCTCGTTGATCAAGCAATACAAGCCCATGCCAGGCTCGCTCCCTACCACCGCGGGGCCAACGCTGCTTTCACAAGGCGCAACCATCATGTGCTCCTCGAATAATACCGGGCCGGGTGGAACAGCCGCGCTGACCGACGGCAAATTTGGCGCGTGGGGTTTCTGGGAGCTGGCGACTAGCTCGTTGCCCGGATCGTGCGCCTTTCAGCTGCCGAACAAAGCAAGTAGCATTATGCTCGCCTGGTTTAGCGACTACTCATTTGATTACACCGACCCCACCTCGATGGCCCCGCAGGACTATGACATCGAGGTCTCCAACAACAGCACAACGGGCAGTGATGGTACCTGGCAGACGGTAGCTTCCGTGCGGGGCAATCATGCACGAGCACGCGAGCATCTCATTAACTTTGCGGGAATGTCCTGGATACGGATGACGGTCCTGACAGCGCAGCCACAACCCAGCCAACCATTTGTGCGCATCGACGAAGTAGAGATTTTCGATGCGAAGAACCTTGGCACAGACACATTCTTTTTCTCTGGCGACTCGATTACTGGCATGTCCTACAACCGCTATGCGGACAACATGCCGTCGTTTGCGGAAGACATGCTGGGTTGCGCACCGAAGCACTATCCGCTCATGATCGATGGCGGCTTCGGCGGCCAGACATCCGATGGCGCGGTGGAGCAGATCGCCGCATGGCAGTCGCTGCTGCCCGATATGCACTACTGGCTACTTGGCTGGGGATCGAATGACGCGCTCAACGACGTCTCGCCCGATGCCTTTCGCACGAACATGCAAACGCTGGTAACAGCAATCCTTCAACATGGTGATGTTCCCATTCTGGCGCATATCCCTTACACGACGTATCGCCACCAACCGGGGCTGGATGCTGAGGTCCAGCGGCTGAACCAGGTGATCGACGAAATCACGGCGGCGAACAACCTGATTCCCGGCCCTGATCTCTATACCCTGGTACGAACACATCCCAAGTATCTTGGCCCAGATGGGCTGCATCCAAGCAGCGCAGGTTCTGTGGTGATTAATGCGCTGTGGTTCCAGACGCTCCGGTCACACCTGGGATTGAGCGCCACCACGTGCAGCTGACCGAAGAAAACCAGCGCGCAATACGATGCATACGCCAGTGCGCGCTGGTTCATCTGGGTAGCCTTTTGATTCAACCTTTGCTCCACAACTCTTGGGCCGACCTGCGTGTGCGTGTTGCTATGGATGCTGACGCGCTTCGGCGATGCGCAGGAAGAAATCCTGGATCGTAATCGAATCGATATCTCCAGTGATCGAGAGAGCGGCGCGAGCACGTTCAGGCCAGACGCCGAAGCGCAGGAGCGGTTTGTCGAGCGCTTCGATTTCGGCAACGAGCGCGCTACGCTGGGCGATTTGTTCCTGGCGTGTCTTCCCCAAACCATCTGGCATATCCAAATAGAGGGAGTAGCCCGGCGCCGCGGCAGCCTCAGCTCGAAGAACTGGATAGCCCTGCTCATTAAGAAAGTCCTCCACCGCACTGGATGTTTGAGGCGAGAGCGCAACGCAGGGACAGGTCGGCCCATGCACGGCAAATTGGCGTCCCTTGACGCTGCTTTCCTCGCCCGCCCACGCTTCTATCGCGGTGCCATCTACCGTGAGCCGACGAGCGAGTATGGTGGCTCGTGCGCTGCACGTTGCCGTGACACTCCAGCTGGCCTCACCAGACGGAACGAACGAGAATCGGAAAGCTCTTCGCTCGCGCCACCAGGTTTCAACCTCATGCAGCGACGTCACCCAGACCGGAAGCGGCTGTTGCTGGGAGAAAGACAGCAGATGGGCAAGCGCGGGGCGACACAAAACACCACGTTCGGGGTGAAGGTTCAGCACATAAATGCCGCCGAGCTCATAGACACGGGCCATCACCTCGCACCAGATACCGCCCAGCTTTGCCTGATTGGTAATCCGAAGTCGGTCGTAGAGCATCTCATCATCTGGAATGCTGGTGGGGATACGGGCCAGGTTGCCCTCGAAGTGCGGGCGCAAGGTGTATGCGCTGGGAGCGATAGCCTGGAAAAGCGCCAACGACTTCACCCATCCTGAGCGAATCGTCGGGGTGAGTGTGCTCAAATCAACGACGTCATGCACGGTCGCTTCATTGCTGTCATATCCGAAACCAAGCGCGGCAAAAGAGCGTACGGCGTCCTCGGTCCAGCCTAGATAGGGATTTCGGAATCCTTGAAACGGCAAACGGACATCGTCGAATACCGCCATGGCTTGCTGGGTCTGCTGATGCTGGCTGGCATCGCTCAGGCTGCGGTAATCGTTATGGACGTAGCCATGAATGCCAATCTCCGCGCCACAGAGCGCGATTTCATTGATCAATTCGGGATGACGGCGCAATACAACAGCTGGGATAAAGAAGGTTGGATTGCCACCATGCTGTCGGACAGTCGCCAGGATAGTGAGGAGGGTGCGGCGGCTGCGGGCATCCGTGAAGCCGAAGCGCGCGAAGACAGTCCATAGGCGGCGGGCGAAGTTATGCGCCCCCTTTGTTTTGATGGAGAATGCAACGAGATTCATACGATTTCCCTCTATATCCTGGAAAACAGTAATCAGTACCTGAGGTGCAATCTTGCCGAACCAAAACTGTGGTCACTCACTCGTCTGCTGCGGTATCACGCACTCTTGCTGGCAGCTTTCACACCAGCCGACCAGGCGCCCATCTTCATCCTGCGCGAGACGCGACAACGGGCGCGCACAGCGACAGACGTAGCCATGCGGGCGCGCTGGATTGCCAAAGACGAGCGCATGCGGTGGAACATCGTGCGTCACCACCGAGCCAGCACCGACCAAAGCAAACTCGCCAATCGTCACACCACAGCGGATCACCGACCCGCCGCCAATTGACGCGCCATAGCGCACGAGCGTCGGCGTCACTTCCCAGTCGTCAGCCGTCTTGAGGTCGCCTGTGGGCGTGATAGCGCGAGGGAACAGGTCATTGGTGAAGCAGACATGCGGACCAACAAAGACACCGTCCTCGAGAGTGACACCCTCGAAGACTGAGGTATGATTCTGTATCTTCACCCGCGAGCCGATGCGCACGTGCGCGTCCACGAAGACACCCTTGCCGATGTTACACTGCTCGCCGATGCTCGCATGCCCACGTACATGCGCCTGCCGCCAGATGCGGGTTCCGGCGCCTACTTCTGCTCCGGCCTCTACCTCGGCAGTTGGGTGAACGAAATACGAAGAATCAGACATCACACTCACTCCTGACACACGACGAACCTATACTCAGAGGGCAGTGGCAGCGGGAATGCGCTGCTCCGCTCTGCCGCTCAGCGTGGCAAGCAGCGCCTGGTATTCGGCGCGCACCTGTTCCCAGCGGTATGGCAGGTAGTCCTCCGCCGCTCGCTCGATAAGAGTCCGCTGTAACTCCTGGCTCTCGCACACCTCAACCATTGCATCGGCGAAACTCTCCGGGCTATTCGGATCGCAAAGAAGTAGCGAGCCGGGCCGGAACATCGAGCGAATGGCAACCGTGTCAGACGCAATCATGGGGCGCTGCATCCACGCCTGCTCGTAGGCTTTGGTGGGCGAGACCAGCTCGGCGAAACCATCGAGGCGGTACGGGATGATGCCCGCGTCACCATGCAGAATGAAATCGACAATGCGCTCCGACGGGCAAGGCTCGGTAAACGTCACATGATCGGCAACGCCAAGCGACTCGGCCAGCCTCAATACCTCAGGCACGTATTCCCCTCGTCCCATGATATCCAGCCGCAGACGTGGAGCGCGTGGCAGCGCCAGAGCGAGGGCGCGCACAGCGGTATCGAGGCCATTGCGCTCGGCAATCGTGCCGTAATACATGATGATATATGGCCCATCAAATCCAGGCGCCCAGGAGGGAGGCGGGCAGCGACGTGAGGCTGGGAAGAGTCGTGGATCGGCGCTGTTGAGCACCAGTGATAGTTTGCGCGTTGGCACGCCCCGCGTTTTCAACCGATCTTCAAACGGCCAGCCAACGGTAATGACATGGTTCGAGAACGCGGTGGATATGCGTTCCTGGATCGCCGCCAGGTGGTACAGCAGCCGTCCTTTTCGTCCACTGGATTTAGCCGCCATCAACTCCGGGCTTGGATCCAGCACATCTAACACGACTTTTGCACCCATAATCCGCGGAATCACCGCGGCAAACACCAGAAAGTCAGGCATGTTGTAGGCGAGAATAACGTTGTATGGATGACGGAGGTGCTGCCATGTCACCACCCATCCAGCAAGGAGCGTAAACCACAACCAGCTCAGGATCGTGAGGGGAAGCGGACGGCCAAACCCACGACTCAATGGCACCCGATGGGTCACGACGCCTTCACATACTTCATGCGGCGACTCACCGTCGTCGCGGAGGCATATGACGTGCATCTCGTAGCCAGCATCCACCGTTGCGGCAGCCATGCGGCGCATCGCAATATCGAATGGATAGTAATCATATGCGATTGCGCAAACGCGAACTGGATTCATGACAGCGCCCTCTCTCCCCCTGCCTCACATCCCCACATCCCCACTCAAGCGGCCTATGCCTGCACGACGGACCGTTTACGGCGCAACATCACCTGGAGCTTCGACTGTTCTACTCGTGCGGACCCATGCTGTCGTGTTCTTGCGCAGGCGGCGCAGCACAAAGTAGATCCAGAGCTTTCTCGCTACGTACGCGGGCGCATACACGAGCGCGCGATACACCCCAAGTGGCGGGCGCAACAGGACGAACGCCGACGCCACATAGCCGACTAGCATCGCTACCAACGCCGCCGCCAGCCAAATCTGCAACGGAGCTTGCAGAATCACCGCAGCAAGTAGCAATGCAATGGAACCGCCGCCCAGCACAGAGAGAGGCGGTATCAACAGTTCCGCGAGCGCATCCAGACGCACCCAGCTGCGTCGGCGGATACCTTCACCAAGGAGACACCAGCCGACACGACGCTGCCATGCGCTGGCGTCCGGGTTAAGCGACTCCCACCGAATATCCTGTGTCTGGAGCTGACGGGACGTCGTCGGCATCACCGAGCGTACGTCCGCATCGGGCACGAAGAGCACCGTCTCACCACTGGAGACAATCGATAAATAGTACTGGTAGTCTTCGGACAAACCGAACGCCTGCCAGGGATGGCGTACAAGCAACTCATGCGTGAGACACATGCCGTTCCCGGTCAGGGTAGACGAGCCACCAAGTGTATTACGGCCGAGCGGTCGGATGTAGTTCATCAGCGAGAGCGCCAGCCAGCGAAGCGCGCTCACCGGTGATTCAGCGGCATTGAGGACGGCGTTCTGCGACTGTAGTGCAACTCCCCCGCGCGCCAACCCGCGCCCCAGTGCTTTGAGCAATCCAGGAGCGACGACAGCATCGGCATCGAGTACGACATAGGCATCGTAATGAATCGCGCCATTCATCAACAGATTGAACGCCCACGACAGAGCATAGCCTTTGCCGCGATGCTCAAGATCAGTCCGCACCTGGACGTGAACGCCCGCCGCACCCGCAATCTCGGCGGTACGATCAGTGCAATTGTCGGCGATGATGTGGACATCAAAACGGTCGGCGGGGTAGTCGATACGCGCCAGACTGCTGAGCATCGTCCCTAACAGCACTTCTTCATTATGTGCAGGTACCAAAATCGCGAAGCGACTGATAGGTTCTCTTTCCGCAGGCGCATGTGGTCGGCGAATTGTGCCAATGGCTGCGCCAATGGCAAGCGCCAGGAGATAGAGCAGCGGCAACGCAAGGAGTATTTCCAGCGCGAGCAGCACCGCGCGGGCAACCGGCAACAGTATCATTGGCGCCACCCCTTCATTTCAACATCATCTAGCGCCTGCAATAATTGCTGGCCACACCGCGTCCAGCTATACTGCTCTTCAACCAGCGCACGGCCAGCTGCGCCGAGGCTTGATCGGCGCGCGCCGTCCTTGAGCAGCCCGACAATCGCCGCGGCAAACGCGGTTGGCTCGTCGGCAACGACGAGATCACGGTCTGGAACACAGTTAATCCCTTCGCAACCCAGACTCGTCGATACAACGGCCCGACGCAAGGAGAGCGCCTCCAGAATCTTTAGCCGCGTCCCCGCGCCCGTCAAAAGTGGAACGATGGCGACCTGTGCCGTGGCGAGATGCGGTTGGACAGCAGGCACGCTACCCGTCACTGTGACTCCTGGAAGCGTACCCAGGCGGACAATCTCGGGTGGTGGATTGCGCCCAACGAGATGCCACGTCGCCTCTGGATATGCGCGTCGAACGAGCGACCAGCACTGCTCGGCGAAGTAGAGGGCGCCCTGCACGTTAGGATAGTAGTCAAAGGACGCGGTGAAGATGACTCGCCCGGGCGTCTCAGCTACCGTATCGTCAGGCGCGAAAGCATCAATATCAACGCCATTTGGCACCACCTGAACATTTTTCTCTGGCAGCAGCGCACGAAGCAACTGCTGTTCGCGGTCGCTGGTTACCAGCACGAGGTCAGCGCGCCGACAGCAGGCGATTTCCAGAGGTCTCAGGCGGCGATATTCCAGCCAGTTGAAGCCGCGTCTCGCCACGCCGTTGGCATGTTGATAGCTCCGCCAGAGCAATTCATGCTCGATATTGTGCTCGTCGAGAATAATACGAACGTGCGCTGGCACCTGGTAGCCAGCGACAAACAATCCCTCAAAGATCACTGCATCATAGTCGTTCTGCGCCAATTCATCATCCAGAGCGGCCTGGGCGCTGGGCACTGTGTGAGACTCCAGGTAAAATGAGCGCCCTGTCGCGAGCGCGAGGAGTTGGTCGAACCGCCTGGAGCTAGAGGTCGGCGCATCTACCTGGCGCACCGCACGCGTATGTGCGACCAGATGGGCCGCCGCGCTCTGTTCGCGCTCATGTTCATCTACCAGCGCAAGTAACGAAACGTCATGTTTGTTCGCTAACGCTCGCAACAGATGATAGTTGCGCGTTCCAGCTCCCCAGGTCGGGCGTGGCAAAGATCGAACAACAATGAGAATCTTCATGGGTACGTCCACTTCCACCCAGATATGCCTCCGGCCACCCGCGCCGTCATCGCAGAAACGGGCATGGGCAGCGAAAGCGGTACTTCGCGACGCGCGCGGGGACGGGGTTTCGCGCGGGCTGTGGGCATCGCCTCATCCAGGCGGTCAGCGAGGCTCGATGACTCCCCCATCGCCTTCCGCTCGATGGCCGGTAACTTCATCAAAACCCCAAGGGCGACACCAACATATATCATGTTGCGGTAGAAGAAGAACTGATAATCGCCGTACGCCAGGATGACCTCCATCATGACCAGCGCGAGCGTGAAGATTGCGAAAAATTGCAGTTGTGGAATTCTCAGCCTGCGAACGATCATGCACCCTGCCACAATCGCGGACCCGAAGAGATACCAGAGTGCGCCGAATCCCAGTGGCCCCAAGCGCATCCAAACCCACAGGACGTTGTTGTGAGGTATGTAGAGATAGTAGGGATCCAGTTCGAGCACGTTCGGTAACGACACGGCTTGTATAAATGGCTTGCCGAAACCGAAGCCCAGGATAGGGCTCTGCGACTCTGTGAATTTGAGATCATAGTTCTCGATGATACGGTACGCATTAGAGCTCGCATCCCGCTCATCCGAGGCACTCGGATTGAAGACCGAGATCACCGCGCGCGCTGGCTGGCCGAGCGCGCCGCTCGACTTCTGGAAAGCAAGCACATAGGCGCCTCCAAGCAGCAAACAGATGACAAGCGCAGTGATGAGCGCGCGACGCTTCGCTGGTTTAACCAGAATAACCATCACCCATGCGACCAGGATTCCGAGCAGCAGAGCCACATAGTCGGCGCGCCGATTGTTTGCCACCAGCGCCAGCAACAGGCACGGCAATGAGAAGAGGATGGCGAAGAAGAGAGCTCGTTGAAAGTGATGGAGTAGCATCATGACCAGCAGGAGGAGCACGAGCACAAAGAAGAACGACTGCTCGTGAGCCATGATCTCATTGTGTCCCTCGATCTGGCCACCAAGGTAGGTATAGACGATGAAGACACCCTGGACACCCTTGATTGCTGTACCGAGGACTGTGATCCAGATGATGTTTCGTACATGCTTCACTTCTGAGACGATGTTGTAGGCGAGAATATACGAGACGAAGAAATACCACCAGGGGCGAATCTCAAGCACGATGATTTTGAACGACCCGCCCGTGGCCAGACCATGAACTACGCCGATTGCCAGGCAGGCGAAGAAGAACAGGAACGGATAGAAGAGCCTGCCGCCAAATAGCGCGCGCCGCCGTAGGATAACGGCTGTAAACACGATGACGGCCAGAATCGCCAGGATTAAGAATCCTATTGGGCGCTCTGGCAGTCCTTGGAGCATTGTTGGCCAATAGAAGATATTGAGGTGATCCGTGACAATCGGCGTCCCAGGAAGTGGCTCCTGCTCGACGACCACGGCACAGATCACAATCAGGTAGAGTCCCCAAATTGGCTTCCAGGGCACGAGCGCCAATGCGATCAGCGCGGCTAACGCGGCCACTACCGTGCCGTAGCCCTGATCGGCTCCGACGAGAATCAGCAACGGGGTGAGCAGAAGTGTCGCCACAAACAGAATAAAGTATGCCCTAGAGCTCTTTCTGGCGACGGTATGTTCAAAACGGGGAGCTGTATGCGGTTCCGACGCAGGAGGCGTCTCGGCGGGGCGTTTGAGTGTGGCTGTCATGGCACTCTATTGACCCCTCATGAGCAAGACGATTCCGACAACGATGGCGCCCAACATCAGCAGACGCGTGCGGCCCGAAAACCTGCGCGTGAAGCAGCCTATCGCGAGAAAAGCCGCGAGCAGGGCTGAAGTTGTGACCATGCTCGTCCCTCCTAGAGCAGGCTTTGCAGCCAGCGTGGTACTCGCGTATGAACCTGATTGAGGATGATGCCTTCAACGCGAAGTTCCTTCAACTCGTCAGTTGCCCGCGTGATGAATGAGGCCGGTGTCGAGCCAGCGCGCACAACCAGGAACAGCGTCTCTGCCAGCCGTGCGGCAAGCACGCCATAATAAGAACCAAGCACTGACGGCAGGTCGAGAATCATCAACTCGTCAGGATCTGCCAACCGCTCACGCAACTCAGGCCGCTGAAGCTCAGCAAGAGCCGTCATCGCGTCTGGGCCGCCCAGACCGGCAGGCACAACGGTGAGATTGGGCATGAACTGATGGCGGACATCGGAGCGATCGGTCGTTCCACGCAACCACTCCGAGAGTCCAGGTGACGTCGGCAGTTGGAGGTCACGGGCAAGTGTCGGGCGGTCCCAGTCACACTCGACCAGCAAAACCGGCCGCCGCGAGCTGGTCGCCAACGCATGACTCGCCAGCAAGGCAGATAATGTCTTGCCTTCGCCAGCCACTGCGCTTGTGACCCCAATCGAGCGTACAGGTTGCTGATCGGCGAAGAAGAGCGGCAAGCTCACATGGAGGAACTCGGCCTGGAGGCGGGCGATTGAGCCGGATTCCCGTTCGGAAAGCGGCCTCACCTTCTTCGAAATAGTCGGTGCGCTCTTGGGCGCAAGCGAACTATTCTTCGGGGCTAGCGAAGTAATGAACTGCGATGTCACCGCTCGCGTAGGCATCGTCACGTTTTCATCCTCTGAGATCGTCTCACCCTCGATGACCAATCCTCCTCTCATCTGGCCATCCTGCCCTAACGCATGATTCCTCGAATCAATGGTTTTCATTGTCCCTCCACCTTAGCCAGCCGATGTAATTCAGTACATCCGCGGCTCATTCAGTTCAAATGCCGAGCCGCGGGCACGACTACGCTCCCTTTTCCGTGATCAGTTTGCCGTTCGTGCGGGTAATCCATGTTGCCGACCGACGCGGGAGCTTTTGAATCTGAATCAGCACAGGATAGTCCGTAATCGCTGGCATATCAGCAGACGAGTACACCGACTGGTCTAGCCGCACCAGGATGAGAAAATAACCAATCGCTGCAAGTAGTCCAATGACCAGGCCAACCGCTCCACCAACAAGCAGCGACTTGACGCGCGACTCCGGCTGCGTAGGCACCTTTGGCGCATCAATTTCGTGGAACAATCCCTGAGCTCCGGTACTCAGTTGGGCGAGCTGCTGGCTGAACGTGTTGAAATTTGTCTGGACATTCGCCAATGTAGCACGGGCCTGATCAGCCTGAGTGACAAGCGATTGATAATAGGCGTCGCCTGGGGCAGTAGCACCTGTGAGATTGTGCTCTTTGTAGTAGTCGGATGCAGCCTTCGTAGCAATGTCTGCCTGCTGCTGCGCTGCCTGGAGCTGTCCCTTGTAGCTAGCTACTATTTGTTGCCCTTCGTGGGTCGCATAAAACGCGCCCTGCTCGCCGTATTGATTGACAACCGCTTTCACCACTTGCATCGCCACCACAGGATCTTTATTGGCGTAAGTAATCACAAAAAGGTTGGTGTCTGCCGCTGTCACCGAGACGTGAGTAGAAATCTCGGCAAAGAGGGCGTCATGCAAGCGCTGTGTTTCCGACGATGAGATATTCATCTGCTTCGCAAGATCGGTAGCGTCGGCAACAGCGAGGTCAAAGTCTTCGGTTTGCAAGAACCCGGTCAACGCGGTGGCCTGAGTCATCGACGGCGTTGATTGCATATCAGCTTCTGGTCCGGTCGCGCCAATTACCGTAAATCGTTGGAGCGCAAACAGTCTCGCAGTTGCCTGATACGAGCGCGGCAGAAAGAAAACTACAACGCCACTCACCAGGACAGGCAGCAGGAGAAGCGCGGCCAGCCTCAGCTTATTACGGAAGAGAATCTCAAGAACTTTGGTCATGCTACTCGTACCTCCATTGGAGCATGGGCTGGCCTTTAGCAGTCACATTCACGATCAGTGTAGCTCCTCAGTGCAGGCGTCCCGGTATGGCCGGGTGTATTTGAGGGGTGCATGGCAAGCTTTGCGGGTATACATCCAAACACGCCATGCGTGCGCCCGCTACGTCAGGTGGATTCGCTGTTATTGATGACGAAGATAACCCCGCATTCGGTACAGATCCACCGATATTCTCACACCGAACTGATAGCGACCTCACAAACGTCCTCACCAGGGTAACGAACCGATCAGCTCTCTATGTATGCCTCCGTGCGTCAGGCGACAATGTCGGAACCATGAATACCGAACGAATACGTATCTGCACTGACAACATTCTAGCTGCACCAGTTTGTTACCACGATGAATATAGGCATCACCGCTCAGACGCAGTACGCTGATTATCGAATGTACGCAATTCGGAGACTGCATGCCCTCAACAACGGCAGCACGAGCACTATCTATGGCAGCGTGGCACTGACTGGCACGGCTAGGGCTGAATCAGTCGCAGGGCAGGGCGCACATCTGAAAAGTGGCGGACGTATGCGGGATGACCCGCGTGGTGGGGAATGGAGCAAACACCAGTGAAACAGTATCCAGTCGCGATCATTGGCGCCGGTCCTTATGGCATATCGGTCGCGGCGCATTTGCGCAGTCGAGGCATTCCTACACTAGTTTTCGGAAAACCAATGGCCTTCTGGGATCGTATGCCTAATGGGATGTTTCTGAAATCCGTCTGGTCAGCTTCCTCGATTGCCGATCCCCACAAACTCTACACATTGGACCGCTACGTTGCTTCTACCGGATATCAACACCAGGAGCCAGTGCCATTACCCGATTTCGTCGAATACGGGCGTTGGGTGCAACGCAATACGGTCCCAGATGTTGATCCGGCCATGGTGCAGTCACTCGCCCGCGACGGCGACCAGTTTCGGCTGGATCTCGACGACGGGCGCAGTGTTAGCGCTGGGTCGGTCGTCGTAGCGACGGGTATTCAGTCGTTTGCCCATCTGCCAGCGTTTGCCCACGATCTACCCCCGTCACTGGCTTCACATACGCAGGATCACAAAGAGTTCAGCAAATTCGCCGGGAAACGGGTCGCTGTCCTGGGGCGGGGGCAGAGCGCCGTCCAGACCGCGGCGTTTCTCAGTGAGGCGGGCGCCTCGCATGTAGAGGTCATCGCGCACGGGCCGATTATTTGGAGCCAGCGGAAGCTTTATGAAATGGGAAGCCTGGTCAGAAGAGCCTTCTACGCCCCGTCCGATATCGGACCAGCCGGATTGACCTGGGTTATCCACTTCGCACCTTTATATTACATGCTCCCGGAAGAGCTGCGCGCGAAGGTTGACCGTCGCGCAACCAGGCCAGCGGGCGCGAAATGGTTGCGAAATCGTGTTGAAGGACACGTCGCAGTCACAGCAGGCCCTGAGATTGCAAAGACTCGTCCCCATGGCGATGAGCTGGAGTTGACGCTTACCGACGGAACAACACGAGTCGTCGATCATCTCTTCGCAGGCACCGGCTATCGGCCTGATATTGATCGGCTCACGTTCATCGATCCGGTGATGCGCGAGCAGGTGCAACGCGCCGGGACGATGCCGCTGCTCGATACCTCCTACCAGTCCAGCGTACCGGGTCTGTTCTTCGTCGGCGCGATTGCGGCCCACAACTTCGGCCCGCTGACGCGCTTTGTCGCCGGAACAGGCGTCGCGGCCCGCCACATAACACACCGCTTGTCGCGCGGCACGGCGCAGGCGGAAACCGACAATTCAGAGAGTCTAACCTCGATTCACGGTTAAGAGAGACGGCGCGGATGGGCGCCTCGAAATGAGCCTTGGAAGTGTTGGGGTGGGGGAGAAGGCGACGATGCGAGATATAAGGCCAATACCCGGTGTTCTAGTGCTCGGAAGCGATTTCAAGGCACTGGGTGTTATTCGCAGCCTGGGACGACATGGCATCCCCGCAATCGTCGTCGACAGCCAGCCGCGGTCGGCGTGGTTCTCACGCTACGTGACACGTCGCTTTTCGTGGCAGGGCTCGCTTGAAGACCCAATGCTCGCCGAGTATCTGCTGCAGATTGGACGTGAGCTTCACCTGCAAGACTGGATGCTTGTGGCAGCGCAGGATGACGCCGTGGGTCTCGTCGCGGAACACCGCGATGCGCTTGCGATGGTCTATCGGCCAACAACGCCATCATGGGACGTCGTCCGCTGGGCATTCGATAAGCGGCTCACCGATCGCATGGCGCGCGAAACAGCGGTCGCCTACCCGGGCACGTGGTATCCCGCGCACGAAAGTGACCTGGACCAACTCGACCTTCGGTTTCCGGTCATCATCAAACCCGCCATCTCGATTCACATGCAACACGCAGCACGCCTGAAAGCGCTGCCCGCCGCTAGTCTTGAGGAACTACACACGCAGTATCGGATCGCGACAGGCATGGTCAGCTCTGACGAGATCATGGTGCAGGAAGTGATTCCCGGTGGTGGCGCCAGTCAGGTGTCGGTCGCCACCCTCTGTCTCGATGGCGAGATCAAACAGGTCATGACCGCGCGTCGCCGACGCCAATACCCGATTGATTACGGCCTGGGCAGCAGTTTCGTCGAGTCTGTGTACCTGCCCGAGCTGATCGGCCCTTCTGAGCGCTTACTGCGCTACATGCGCGCCACGGGAATGGTAGAGGTCGAATTCAAGCAGGATCCCCGCGACGGCGAGTACAAGCTGCTCGATATCAATATCCGCCCCTGGGGCTGGCATACGCTCTGTATGGCCTGTGGGCTTGATCTCCCCTATCTCCAGTATCAGCAGATGATTGGCCAATCATCGCCTCAGCTGGAGCCACACTATGGCACGCGCTGGATCCGTGCGGCGACTGATGTCCTTGCGGGCGTCCAGGAGATACGCGCGAGCATCACCACCCCCTGGAGCTACGCGCGTTCGCTGCTTGGTAGCAACACCTATTCCGTCATGTACTGGCGTGACCCTCTTCCCGCCTTTGGCGATCTTGCCATCCTCGCCGCCAGGTTTGCTCATAAACCACACGCCAAGGAGGCATATGCATGAATAACTTGCGCAAGGTGCTTGGCAACACCGGTGTCTCATTCTTTGGCCAAATAATTACCTGGATATCAACCCTCGCACTGACTGCGGCATACGGTCGCTTCCTCGGCGACGAGCGATTCGGCGAGCTGTTTTTCGCGATCAGCTTTGTGGCGCTCGTTGGTTTTCCCATTGAATTTGGCTTCAATCAGCAAATTGTGCGTGATGTGGCACAAGACCCAACCAAAGCTCTGCGTTACCCTGCGAACGTGCTCCTGTTGAAACTTGGGATGTGGGCCACGCTGTTTGCTACCATCCTTGGTGTGATCAATGTGCTTGGTTTCGCGCGTGAAGAGCGCATCCTGGTGATCCTGTGCGGGTGTGTCCTCTTGATCAGTGCGACTGGCAGTACCTTCGGTTCGATTCACACCGCGGCGCAACGCCAGGTATTCCCGGCAGTTGCGCTGGTTATTGAAAAAGGTCTTGGCGCAATCATCGCCATCGTGTGGATGCGCGCTGGTGGCGGCGTGGTTGCCGCGGGGGCCGCACTCCTGATTGGGGCAATCGCTGGCGCGACCTGGCAACTCTTCTGGTTCATTCGTCTCGTGGGAATTCGCTGGCGCTTCGACTTTCAGCTCATGCGTAACCTGGTGTTGCAGAGCATCCCATTCCTTACCTACGGGGTAATCGGTGTCATATACTATCGCATTGATACCGTATTCTTGCAGGCAATGACGTCTACATCGACCGTTGGCACCTATGGCGCGGCATATCGGCTCTTTGACACGTTGGTTTTCCTGCCAAATATTGTCATTGTGGCCGTGATGTACCCGGTAATGGCAAAGCTGTCCGTGAATTCAGAGCGTCAGATGAAGGTGGCTATCGAAAAGTCGGTGAACTTCCTGCTCGTCGCGGGGATTCCCGTGATGGTGGGGCTTATCGTCGCCGCGCCAAACATCATCGGCTACCTGTATCACAACAACCAGTTTAACCCGTCGATCCCAATATTGCAGGCTCTCGCGCCTGGACTTGCGATTCTCTATCTCAACTCCGTCTGGACAACAGCCCTGATGAGTTTGAAGATGGAGCGGCAGTTGCCATGGATCGCTGGAGCGGCTCTCGTATTCAATGTCGTCGGCAACACCTTGCTGATTCCGCGCTTGGGTGGCGTGGGAGCAGCGATTGTGACCTCTCTCACGGAACTGCTTCTCATGGTGCTTGCGCTCCGCGTTTTGCCACGCAAGATGCTGCCTACGCGAAGTGTAACAACGGGCGTGAAAGCGCTTGCGGCCAGCCTCGCGATGGCTTTGGTCGTGGTCATGTTGAGCAAGCTATCGCTCCTGGTGATCTTGCCCGCTGCGGGCATTGCCTATGCGTTGGTTGCTACTGCATTAGCTACGATCCCGCGTGAGGACCTCGATGCACTGTATCTGGCAATCGTGCGGCGAAGTCGTAAAGTTGCCCCAGCGGTGAATGCGCCGGTTGCCACAAGACAGGGAGGCTCATCAACGGCGCTCGCATTAAGCGGCAGTGGATACACTTCTAGTGCGGATTGGCAGGTTGAACGCGGAAGGGTGCAGTTGGTGGCTACCAATAAACTGCCACGCTGGCTCCAGAATCTTGCAAACGCTGTAACACTCTGGGGGACACATCTCACAAGCAGCGCTCGGGCGAGTGTAAGACGGGGAGCCTCCGTACTTCGCCGCACTGGCGCCGCCTCCGTCAAATATGCAACAAATTACATCATCGCGTATGTACCGAGTCATACGATTCGCCTCGCATGGTATCGGCGTGTACTCGGTTGGGATATTGGGCACGGCGCCTCCATCTTGATGGGGCCATACATACAGATGACAGGCATCCGCACAAGCGGCCGCCGCGTCTCGATTGGGAACGGGACGGTCATCAACCAGAAATGCCTGATCTACACCTCAGGAGGCCTGGTCATCGGCAGCAACGTCAGCATCTCGGCAGAGGTCGCGCTCATCACCGGAACCCATGACATCAATGATCCTGGCTTCCCCAGCGACTATCGCCCCATCGTCATCGACGACTATGCCTGGATCGGGACACGGGCAATGATTCTACAGGGTGTCACGATTGGTCAGGGTGCGGTAGTCATGGCTGGGGCCGTCGTCACGAAAGATGTCGAGCCGTTCGCGGTCGTGGGTGGAGTTCCCGCGAAGCCCATTACCGAACGAACTCTGCGCAACCCCTCATACCACCTGATCGAGCGTCCGCTCTTCGAATAAGAGGCCACTCGATTTACGTTACGCGCCTGCTATAGCCTGTGATGGACAGGCAGTGGCAGGCGCGTTTCCTCTGTCCCCAGATTGTTGCTCAATTGACATAGACAGCCTCGCTCGCTCTGTTGCTCAATCCCATGACGATGATAGAATGCTGGCAGCATCGATGAGAACAAGCACCTGGCAAACGGTCACAATTGCCCGCATCACAGCTGGCCAGAGTTTTTGAGTATGGGAAAGCTGAGGAAGCCACATGAGCGATGACAGCTCCAGCGACGGCCCGCCCGCTAACCACCCATTGCCACCATTGGTCGACGCGGACGCGCTCGCCACGTACCTCGACCAGACTCTCTCTGGCAGCACCGACCTGCCGCTGACCGTGGAGCGCGTCCGTGGTGGGCATTCCAACGAAACGTTCTACATCACACGCGGCGGGCAAGAATGGGTCTTGCGGCGCCCACCGCGCGGGCCGCTGTTGCCTACCGCGCACGACGTCGCGCGCGAATATCGCGTGTTGACGGCGCTTACCAATACGTCAGTGCCTGTGCCGCGCCCAGTACTATTGTGCACCGACGCGAGCGTCATCGGGGCGCCATTCTACCTGATGGAGCGCGTGCACGGGGTAGTGATCCGGGCACAGTTACCCCCGGCGTTCGCTAGCGACGTGGCATCGCGCGCAGACTTGGGCTATGAGCTGATAGACCGCCTGGCTGACCTGCACGCCGTGGATTGGCAGGCAGCCGGACTGGGCGATTTTGGCAAGCCTCAGGGATACCTGGAGCGCCAGGTACGCCGATGGACAGGCCAGCTCGACGCCTCGCGTAATCGCCCGCTGCCTGATCTGGACGCTGTGACCGAGTGGCTGACCACACACCTGCCAGAGTCTGGGCCAGCGACTATCGTCCATGGCGACTATCGCATAGACAATGCGATGTACGCGCCGGAACCGCCAGCCCGCATACTGGCTATCTTCGACTGGGAGATGGCAACCCTGGGTGATCCGCTCGCCGACCTCGGCTATCTCCTTTCCTTCTGGCAGGAGTCCAGCGATGTTGGGCCGGAACTTGACGATGGCTCCTGGGGCATTACCGCCTTGCCAGGTTTTCCCACTCGTGCGCAACTGGTGGCACGCTATGCTGAGCGCACCGGACGCCAGCTGGAGCATGTCGCCTTCTACGTCGCCCTCGCCATCTGGAAACTCGCGATACTCCTGGAAGGAAGCTATCGCCGTCATCTGGCGGGCACGACCGATGACCCATTCTTCGCGACACTCGACCATGGCGTCCCCGCGCTCGCGCACCGGGCGCTGGCCGTCTGCCGTGGTGAGATACAGTTCGCCTGATCGCACAATAACTACTTCTGGGAGATGAAATGAATCGCGTCAAGCCAAATGATCAAGAGCCGCAGCAGCCAGACCCATTCATGAGCCTGAGACATGGTGGCGTCGAACTGTACATCGTTCGTCACGCTGATGCGCTGCCAGACGCCGATGAGGTCGTTGATGGTGGGTATGATGCACAGGCGCTCAGCGCGCTTGGGCGGCGGCAGGCCGAAGCGCTTGCGGACCGTCTGCGCGAAATCTCGCTCACCGCGATCTACACTAGCCCAATGGCCCGCGCGATCCAGACCGCCCGACCAACAGCGTTATCCCATCAGCTTGAGATTCAGCCAGTTGAGGAGCTACGCGAGATTGCGCTTGGGACACTGGAATCAGACGCCCTGGCGGGAGCAACACCCGAGGAAGTCTCGGCGCTACTGCGGACGCGCCTGCGCGAAATCGCGAACATCGCGGTCAGCACTGGAAGCTGGGAAAGCATTGCTGGAACCGAGCCGTCCGAGTTGCTGCGCGTGAGACTTACCACCGCCATGGATCGCATCATCGCGGTTCATCCAGGCGAGCGTGTACTGGTTGTAAGCCACGCTGGCGCGATCAATGCGTATCTGGCGGCGCTGCTCGGCATCTCGCACGACTATTTCTTCCCCACCGCCAATACTTCCATCTCGGTGATGCGCGCGCAGGGCGAGCGTCGGATGTTGTTTTCGCTCAACGATATTGCTCATCTGGTGCAGGCGGGCCTCTTCACGCCCCGCGACTGAGGTAGTATTTACGGCGGTCAGCGCCGGTACCAAAAGTTATCCCAGAGTTCCCAGAATGTCTCGCCGCGCGCGATGACTTTGCGCGGACCAGCGATCTCGACACCTGGACGCCCCTCGAAATCGGTGACACGATCCGGCGTTGCCAGCTCGACCGTGAATGTGACCGGGCTGGCTGGCTTCCACGGCTCGGGCCAATCTCTGGATGAAACCGCCTGCCGGGCACGATTTTCGATCAGGTCGCACGCATCCGCATGGCCAAGAGAACGTGCTGAATAGCGGCCAAGTCCAACTTTGACTGGCGCTGTGACCACCTTGGGCCCAAGTAACTCAGTCACTTCGCGGCAGGTCGCTTCATCGCCGGAGACGAAAACGACGGGCACACCCCAGACGCCACAAATCGCTGCCTCGATACCACTCTCGCCTACCAGCGTCTCGTTAATCCAGGCATTAAACCAGGCCTCGCTGCTGACTGTATGGCACATAACACCATCTGGCGTTCCTGCCATGGCATGCGCGCCGACGAGCAGCGCGGCATCGCAGTGTTCTTTGAGCGGCTCGACGTAGCGGCACCAGGCATGCCCCAGCACATAGCTGGCGCCGCGTTCGAGACGCTCTGGCATCAGACTTCTGAAGCTATCAGAACCGCCCGCGCCGTGGCAATCGATCACGATGATATCGTCCGCGCCTCCTGCTTTGGCCCCGCGCACCGCCGCATTCACCTCGCCCGTCAGCAGCCGTCGGCCCTCTTCATACTGGGGCTTACCCGACGTGACCTGATCCCAGTTCTCGATGCCTGCGATGCCTTCCATATCCACCCAGATGACAACACGCACGAGCGCGCTCCTCTTCCCCATCACATCACCAGACCAACACCACACGCAAGTCTCGCTACCAAACGCCGCATTGCCGCCAAGCGCATCGCACTATGCGTTGCTGAGGCCAAGAATCGCCCAATAGATAGCGGCCGCGCCAGCATCTTCGACCGAAGCGTCGATCACGACCCGGGCATTCACCAGCAGATCCTCATCCGTGGTTTTGATGAGTTCGGCCAGGCGGCGCGCCACCGGCAACTCGTCGGCATCATCGTCGTCGTCATCGTCTGCGATAAACCACTGGCTGCGATGATCTAGCGCCGCGCCAGCAACCGAGAAGGGGCGAAGAATCTCAGCCGTCGCATCCATCGCGTCGGCGATGCCGAGCCGCCCAGGGCGATGCCGCAGCACTACATCCTCCACACGCACGGCGTCCGCTCGCGCATGAACGCCTCGTTGAAGCGCTGGAAGTATTTGGTTTAGCCATACGCCATCGGCGGCGGTTAGATGCGCGAGAAAGACGCTCGCGTTAATCCGCCGCTCTGTCGCGGCGCTACCAGATGTTGCTCCAAGCATCTGGCGATGTCTCCCCTGCCTCATGCGCACCCCCCAAACTCTGGATGCTTCTCGCATCCACACCACTGAGATCACCCCAGAGAGCGAAGACCAATCGTCGTGTGTGAGGAGGCTGACTACTGCGCAGCCGATACTCTCTTCTGCCGCTCTGGGTGCAAAAGGGAATACAGATCTTTGCTGACACACGTACGTTTATGCTATCACGCCGTTCGCGTGCCTGCCAGCCGCCCCACGAAGGCAGGTGGTCCTCGACACATTGGAGCGAGAGCTTATTGGCGGCAGGCTATACAAGGCGTCTACTATATGTATACGACGGAATCAGTGTCAGGTTTCTCTCGATGCATCAGGGGGTCGTGTGCTCTTTCTTTTCGACATAGATGGCACTTTGCTACGCAGGATGCCACCTGCCCATCGCATGGCGCTCTGCGACGCTGCGGAACAGGTCTATGGTGTAACAGTTGAGCCGAGACATCTGGGCAAGACCGCGGGGATGACCGATAGCGCCATCGCGCGCCGTATGCTGCTGGATGTTGGCATTTCCTCGTACGCGCTGTCTCAAGGTCTCTCGGCATTCTTTGCGGCGGCGGCTGACGCCTATGAACGCCACGTGCCTGACGATCTTCGGCCGTACCTTACCCCTCACGCGGCAACATCGCTAGAGTGGCTACGCAGCCATCAGGCGATTCTGGGGCTGGTCACGGGCAATATCGAACGAGTAGCCTGGCGCAAGCTTGCTGCCGCTCATCTGGACGAATACTTCTCCTTCGGCGCGTTCGGCGATGAGGCAGAGTTACGAGACGAGTTGCCGCCACGCGCCATCGCGCGCGCCGAACAAATCACCGCTCGCCACTTTGCGCGCGATCAGGTCTACGTTGTCGGCGATACCCCGGCAGATATCGGCTGTGGCGTCGCTTCAGGCGTACGCACGATTGCCGTCGCCACCGGACCAGAACACTCGTTGGAAGACCTGCACGCCTGCCAACCCGACTACGTTTTTGCGGACCTCGGTGGCCTTCTCGACGCGCCGCTCTTCGGGCAAGCGGGAACGAGTAACCGTGCGATTTAATGTTCCCCCTTGAACTTGCGCAGGCTGGTATGGTATCATGCCTGTGCTGTGCCGCTCATATGCACGGCATGATCCCGGATCGTCTAATGGTAGGACAGCTGACTCTGGATCAGCCAGTCGTGGTTCGAATCCACGTCCGGGAGCCAATAATTTCGATGCTAGCCTCCTGTATGTAACAGGAGGCTTTTTCGTGTGAAGTCGTCAGGCTGCGGTGAATACCAGGATTACTTCGCCAGCGCTGTCTTTCATTGTGAGGGTATGGCTGCTGAGTTCGTAGCTTCGTACCTGTTGCAGCGAATTGAGATAGCTAACTTCCTGACTCATAATAGGGCCAACACAGGCGACTTGCGTGACGCTCTTGAACTTGAAGGTAAGTTGGTCACCCAGGATGGCATATGCGCCATTGTAGTAGTTGCAGCCACTTGACCCGATATATGTGCCGTCACCCTGCTGGAATTGCAGCGTGACCGGCGCGGTTGGCACAAGCGTCCGAATCTTCCCGCCGGTGTGGAGCTGCGTCAGAACCCAGGAAGAGCCGCTGAGCGTGGCAGCTGATCTGGGCAAAGAGGTAGCGCTGCTGGAGCCGCTAAAGATGCCGAAGAATGGGACGTCGCATGCACCCAAAGCCAGCAGGCATAGAACCAGCGCTCCGAGCAATGCCAGGCGAACGCGCATAGATGGCTCCCCCGACAACCACGTGTAAATCAGACAGCCCATCACCATCGGACGCGCGAACGCCGACGGCTTTTCTTTCACACAGGCCAGAACAACGAACGGGGCAGACCTGATGACGACTACAATCTGCCGCCGAACGCGCGCAGGCTCGTCAGCGCAAAGCGGCGCCACTGGCGAGTTTGTCGACTGTAATCTCCCCCTCGCATGAGAAAATCCGCAGCGAGCAGATACGACGCCCAGGTAGCGCGAACCAGCGTACCCACCAACTCGATATGTTGGTCGGGAAGTGGCGCACACGTTGTATATGCGTCGAGAACATCGGCGATGGTGTCGCGAGCCTGGGATGGATCGCTGCCCTCCAAACAATATAGTGACAGAAAAATGCTCAGGTCAACGATCGGATAGCTGAGGTCCATGCAGCCAAAATCAAGGATGCAATAATGCCCGCTAGCATCTTTGAGCACATGCTTCCGCTGCAAGTCTCCGTGAATGATCCGCCGACGCGACGTGCCAAACCTGATATTCGCAATCGCTTCAGCCAACGGCGCGACCAGCCTGCGCGTTTTGTCACTCACCAGCGCCTGTTTACGTGCAAACTCGCCAGGAAGGTTGAGCGTGGCCCACGAGTCGTAGCCTGGGGTAATATCGAATGATAGCTGATGCAACGCAGCCAGAAATCGGGCAATTGCCAGCATGTCATCGCGTTGCGGCGGAACTGCTACAAAATCCTCGCCCGCAAAAAACTCGCTCACACACACGAACGTCTCCTGGAAGCGCCCAGCTACGCGAAATAAGCCTGCGCCGTTCCCGGTGCGAATGCGCGGAACAGGGAGACGGCGTCTCGCCAGAGCAGTCTGCACCCGGATATAATCCTCGACGGTGGAGATTCCTTTGCTCTTATTGAAGAACTTGGCGACGTAGCGCCCTCGCTCGCACTCCAGCAGCACATTCAGGTCATCGTAGCCCTGCGTGATAAGTCGTGACCGCTCCATGCGACCCAACGCATAGTGCCGGGTTATATCGTGCAGCACATCATCCAGCGGCTGCGCAATGTGCACGCGGCTCAGAAGCTCTTGATAGCTCTTGCGCATTGCTACTTTCTACCCGGTCTGACACCGCTCGCTCACGTAGTACGTACTTTCCAATGGAACAGGCGCTATTCCTGATTCGTATGACTACCGACCGCAGTGTAGCAACATTCACCACGTCGCACAAGATCACTATTAGTCACATCGCGAGGAGCAAGGCAGTGAGACCCAAACCAGCATTCCTTGGGCCGCAACAGGCTGCTGCATTTCAAGATGAAGCGGTTGCCTGGGCGTATCAGTTCCGTCCGCCGTATCCCGACGCCACCTTTGACATCCTTGCCAATCTCGCGCTAGACACGCCGCAGCGCATTCTGGATATCGGATGCGGCACTGGATATGTCGCACGCAAGCTGGTGGACAAAGTGACCCACATAGACGCGATTGATATCTCGCCAGTGATGATCGCTCAGGGAGAACACCTGCCACGAGGCGATGCGCCGTCGCTTACATGGATCGTCGGCGCCGTGGAGACTGCGCCACTCAATCCCCCGTACAGTCTGGTAACCGCTGGCGACAGCCTGCACTGGATGGACTGGGCGACTGTAATGCCTCGCCTCGCTACGATGCTGACACCTCGTGGCACACTCGCGATTCTCGGAGTTGGTCAGTTACCAACTCCCTGGGATGATCAGTTAGTACCTATCATCCGCCAGTACTCGACAGTGAGCGGTTACCATCCTTACGACCTAGTTAGCGAACTGGAAACGCGTGGCCTGTTCCAAACATCTGGCCGACAAACGACCGCACCGGTCCCGTTCGTACAACCGCTCGACGAGTACATCGAGTCTTTCCATGGGAGAGCATCATTCGTACGGGAGCGCATGGGCAGTGCCGCCGCATCGGCCTTTGACGCTGCGGTGCGCGAGCTGGTGAGCCACTACTACACAGACAGTGTTACCTTGCAGGTGGTAACGGAAGTAGTCTGGGGCAAGCCACTGCAATCTGGCGAATGAGCGATCGATGCATCACCTAGCTGGCTCACAGGAGCAGCCGGGCAGCACGTGCAGGTCGAAGACGGTAATCTCCGGGCGGCAGTTGATGCGCACAAACGGACTTACCACGCCGACGCCTCGGTTGGTATACTGGATCATGCCGCCAACCTGATAATATCCGTTTGGATATCTGTGCCCAAGAGGGGGCAACAGCAGCGGGCCAAACAGCGGTACAACAACCTGGCCACCATGTGTATGCCCGGAGAGTTGGAGCGAAAATCGGCCGGTCGCAGCGCTCTCGTCGGCGAAGTCAGGCTCGTGCGCCAGCAGTACCGCGACGCCATCGGCTGGCAGCCGAGCGAGCAGCAGATCGAGCCGGTCGCGTCCAACGATAATGTCGTCTACACCTGTGATATGCAGTTTTGAGTCGCCGCGACGAATCGTGCGGAAGTCGTTGGCGACTTCGTGGACGCCACTGGCGACCAATACGTCGCGGACCGCTTGCGCGCCAGACCAGTAGTCATGATTGCCCAGCACAGCCACCACGCCATCACGTGCTTTCAGGCGGCTCAACCCACAGACAAGATCGCGCATGTGCGAGTCTGCACGGCGCGTGATGAAGTCGCCGGTGATGGCAACGAGGTCGGGTGATTGCTCATTCGCGAGACGCACAACCTCATCCAGCCGGGCGGCGTTCATCCAGTCGCCCATGTGGATATCACTCAGATGCACGATTCGAAAGCCACAGAACTCTGGGGCCAGCCCTGGAAGCGACAGCGATACTGGGGTGACCTCGATCCATCCGGGTTCGATCACGGTGGAATAAGCGACTCCAACCAGCGCTGTGGCGCCAGCCCAGGCGACTCCGCGCCACAATAACTGCTTTAGAGTCACGAACGCCTACCCTGTCTCACTTATCTGCCGCATACCATTGGCATTTCATACGATACGGGCGCACGGCTGGTTGACGCAAGGGACCCACGTCGGAGACCGTAACATCCTCAGCCTCAGAAACCGAGGCGGCGCTCCTTCATACTTACGAAGCAATTGTGGCCAACGACGATATGGTCGAGCAGCTCGATATCCAGGAGATCGCCTGCCTTACGCAGCTGCTCCGTGGTACGCACGTCTTCGGGCGAAGGCGCGGGATCGCCAGACGGATGATTGTGGACGACGACAATTGCCGGGCAAGTCCGGCTGATGGCAGGCTTGAAGACCTCTGCCACCCGCACCACACTGCTGTTGACCGTTCCCTGGTAAACAACCTGCTGTGCCACAACGTAGTTTTTGGTATCGAGACAGAGCACGCGCAACTGCTCCTGCGCGAGATAGCCCATTTCCAGCATCATCAGGTTGGCGACGTCCGTTGGGCTAGTAATCTGCGAGCGCCCTCCCGGCGTCAGCGCGCTCAGCCGCCTGCCCAGCTCGAGCGCCGCCTTCAGTTGCGACGTTTTCGCCTCGCCCATTCCTCGCTCCGCGCTGAGCATCGCGGCATCTACCGTCAGCAGTCCGCCCAGTCCGCCGTGTTCGCGCAACAGCCGCGCCGCAAGCTCGATGACGTTTTCACCTTGCGTGCCTACCCGCAGAATAATCGCGAGAAGCTCTGCCGTTTGCAGCGTCACCGCCCCATATTTCAGCAACCGCTCGCGCGGACGCTCATCACTCGGCATGTCGCGGACGGTGACTCGGTATTGCACGTCGGGGCGGTCTTGGCGGGCTACAGTCATAGAAGGCTCCTCCGCTGGTGTATCGGCAATTCTAGTTCCTCGGGGAGAATGGCGGTAGTTTGCCTATCGTATCAGAATCAGGCGAGCGTGACAAGCATAACGGGCATGACAGTTGAGCCAGACCGTCGCCTCACGCCAAGGCTGCCAGCGCCTCTGTCAAAATGCCATCAAGGGATCGCTGAGCGCCTTCGGCGAGCGCATTGTGATAGTCATCCGGGCCAAGCGTCGTTTCCAGCTGAGCGCGAACGCCTCTGAACAATGGAGCATCCACCAACAGATCGTCACTGATTGCGCCCGCCAAAATTGCCGCCTGACTGTGACGGCCAAGCCGTTGATAGTAAGCAACGACGCCAGAGAGAATCCGAACCTTCTGCGAGCGCGACTCTATCCCCTGTACAATACTGAGCGACTCGAGTAAGACAGCGCGAGCAGCGCCGTAGTCATTCACCGCAAGATATGCATGCACCAGCGCAAGCTCTACCTCACAGACGTAACGAGGATTCCCCACCTCGCGCGCCATCTCCAATCCTTCATGCAAATGCATGAACGCGCCCGCAAAATTTTCGTGCCGCAGGTGGAGGTAGCCGAGTTTTGTAAGTCCCGATATAATCTGCCGTTGCACCCCAACGGCTCGCACCGCCTGTAACCCCTCGTTTACGTACATCTGGGCCACGTCCAACTTATCCTCTTCAAGCGCCAGCGCGCCGAGAGTGAGCAGACCAACACCCAGCAGCCGCTGAAAACCGAGCGCACGACACATGCGTATGGCACGCTGAAGGCGCCGTTCGGCTTCGTTGTAGGCTTTGAGGCTAATCAGACTCTCGCCAAGGGATATTAAGGCATGGCATACCCTATTTTGCTTGCCGTGTATCTCCATGAGTTCGAGATATTGAGAGCAATACTGATACGACTTCTCAAAGTCCCCGACATACTGGGCGACGCCGCCAAGAGCATTGAGCGCTCGTCCTATCTCGGTTGTGACATTGAGTTTCTTCGAAAGCCGCAACGCCTGCTGGTAGCTATGCTCAGACTCGGTGTACAGTCCTCGCTCTTCGCCGTAGACCGCCAGTCCGAAATACGCGCGCTCAGTGCACAACAGGTCATTTGCTTCTTCCCCGAGGCGGAGTAGTTCGCGGGCAAGTTGCCTGCCTGCCTCAAGCGAGCCGAGACGGTAGTAGACCATCATGAGCTCATAACCGAGGGTGCGTTCCGCTTCCTTATCCTGAAGCTGGCCAGCGGCTTCCAATCCCGATTTCAGCCAATTGATCTGAACTGCCGCATTATTGCGGTTTGCTAACACCTCCAATCCAGTGAGAGGAAACTCAATGCACAACCGGGCGCGCAGGTCATCTTCAGGCGCCCGCTGAGTTGTCCATACCTGCCAGTGTCTGATTTGCTCCCACTCCTGGTCGAAGACGACCAGGCCGTACGAACCAGTAGACTGGCCACGTTGCATAGCTTCATTCACGGCACGCAGCTTGTTGAGGTAATGCCTGGCGAGGCGGTATTCTCTTTCGGAAAGGTCAGAGCTTGCGGTCATTGCTGAGAGCCTTCCTCCTCTAGAAGCAAACGAGCGTGCATGACGAGCAGTGAATGCATCTGGAAACGGCCACTGCCAACCGGCTCCAGCAGGCCGCGACTGACTAACACTCGCGCCGAGGGTCTGGGGTCGGCGACATTCCAGGCTACTGCCATCGCGGCCAAATCAAAGGTGGCAGGCTTAGGAACAAATAAACCAAGATAAGCGAAGTAAAGCCGTGTCTCGGCATCCAGTACGTCAGTGCTACGCTTGAGGAGAGCAGCAACCGTCGGCGTGGTATCTATGGTCGCTCCAAGCATGTCGCTCGGGGGACGTGCGGTCAATAAGTTCGCTCCTTTGCGAAGCTCGGCGAGTAGCTCACGGACACCCCAACCGAGCTGGGCTTCACTATGGAGCAAACGCCCGGCAACATGGATCGCAAGGGGCAACCCTTCCAGGTCGCGCACGAGCTCGTGCGCAGCGTCGGGGTATTGCCTGGTTGTCTCTGGCGCAAGCTGACCGAGCAATTCAAGCGCCGCGTGGTCCGTCAGAACGGGCAGACGATACAGGTCGGATGCCGTAGGTGCCAGAGCAATCGCCACATCGTTCAGGCGGCTCGTGACAACCATAGCGCACAGTTGTCCCCCCACGCGGAACGGCACTGCATGTTCCGTCCGCCACACATCATCTACAATGAGCAGCATACGCTTATCGCGGAGCAGCGCTATGAGTTGTGCGCTGACCTCACCAATCCCACGTGCTCGCCTGAGTGGATTCATGCTAAGCGCGCCAGCCCAGGCGGAAAGCGGACCAAGAATATTCGGCTCCTCACCAAGTGAGGCCCAGAGAACCCCATCGGGAAACTGCCGCGCCACATCCTGATCATGTGCCAGCAAAGCGACCATACTGCTCTTGCCCACCCCAGGCCAGCCCTGAACTACGGTCATCGCGCGCATATCTGTGCTTCCAATGCCGAGTCGTTCCTTGATCTCTCTGAGCGCTTTATCGCGGCCAATGACTAGAGAGGGGAGCGGCGGCAAAACGCTCGTCGGCGATGAACTGACAGGACGTGGCGTCTCCGTGGTGAGCGATTGACCTTGAAGGATATCCTCATAGAGCCTGACTGTTTCGTCCTCTGGTGGCGTAGCCAGCTCTGCATCCAGCAGAGCCTCGTATTGCCGGTATTGGCGCAGGGCTTCAGTACGCTGCCCATTCGTCACATAGAGTCTCATGAGCTGGCGATGAGCCGGTTCATGGAACGGGTCGGTTGACAGCCAAACCTGCGTATATTTGATCGCCTCAGCATAACGCTCTGCCTCTGCGAAATAGCCAGATAGCCGCTGAAGCGCGTCGGCGAATTCGCGCCGCAGCCATTCCCGTTGCGAAACTTGCCAATGTCCGAAGTCCGCGCAGTCCAAGAGGTTGAATCCGATCATAAAGCCAGACTGGTAGGAGCCTATCGCCTGTTCGAATTGGGGAGCGCATTGTGCACAGAGAGTGGCGACGCTGTGGCCATGCACATCATTGCCAGAAAGCGCCGACGAGAACGCGTGGATATCCACCCACACCACGTCTCGCTTTAACCCCACAGTCGTCCGGTCAGCCGCAACCCAATCAACGGAAATCGGTGTCGTCAGCGCGAGCAGCGCACTGCGCAACGCAGACCGTGCGTGGTCACGGTCGAGATCAGGCCAGAACATATCCGCGAGGACGTCACGGCTTTGGCGATATTCAGCGCACGCCAGGTAGGCCGCGAGCGCGATTGCCTTGCGGCGCTCGATCCTGACTGGATGTCCCTGATATTCGATATGAGGTGAGCCAAACAGGTAAAACCGCACAGTATCCATCGGCGACTGCCTTCCGTCACGTGCCTGATACGGTGTCGTCACGGTCGGCCCTTATACTACCACCAATCATTGGAGGAGATGTTCTATCAGTTTACCCTGGATGGTTGCCCTACTATAGCGCCGAACGTGCCCTGGCAGACCAACCGTAAGCCCAGCCAGGGCACGTTCTGTTCCGGCTCCCTCCGGAATTCCAGGGTCACAAGGAGGCGCCCGTTGCGGACCTGGAAAAGTTGGAGCGTCGCATCAGCGACTAATGGCAACCGCGCGCCCACCTGGGATGAGTGGTGCGCTCGTCTGCGGCGCACCCGGAGCGGCGAGAAGCGCCAGCAAGCATGCCAGCAAGACAACGTGCCGTTCAGCCAAAGGGAAATAGCGCGCTTGTCCTTTGTACGTTGGCTCTATCTTAGAGGCAGCCTAGATCCAGCACAGACAGACAATGCTTGAGGGATGAGGAGGCTACGAAATGTGTACGGAGCAGACTACATCTCATAAGTGGACCGGCAGCTTTGAGGAGGGGTAAGCTATGCAGCCACCAGCAGTTGCCAATAAGATCATCCCGTTGAATCTCGACGGTATGCCCGCGGCGTTCGAAGCATTCCGGCGCGTATTTCCCGAATACGACAGAACCCACCACCTGGATGAGATACGGGCAACCGAGTACACCCGCCTCGATCGGCAGGGACAGGTGTACCTGGACTACACCGGCGGCGGTCTCTACGCTCGGTCTCAGCTACTCGAACACGTCACGCTGCTGAGCGATGAGGTGTTTGGCAACCCTCATTCGAAGAACCTGACGTCCCTGGCAATGACTCAGCGGGTAGAGCAGGCGCGCGAGTACGTCCTGAAATATTTCAACGCCTCGCCTGAGGAGTACATGGTGATCTTCACGCCGAACGCGACAGGCGCGCTGAAACTTGTCGGCGAGTCATATCCATTCGGAGAAGTCGATACCTACCTGCTGACATTTGACAACCACAACTCGGTCAACGGCATTCGGGAATTTGCCCGTTCCCGTGGAGCAGCGGTACGATACATTCCCGTTATACCCACTGACCTGCGTGTGGACTCCGATGCGCTGGCACATGGTCTGGAGATGGCCCGCCCAGGAGGCAACAACCTGTTCGCCTATCCAGCGCAGTCCAACTTCTCTGGGGTTCAACATCCGCTGGAGTGGATCTCAGTTGCCCAAGCCAAAGGATGGGATGTCCTGCTGGATGCTGCATCCTTTGTCCCCACCAACCGGCTTGACCTCAGCCAATGGCATCCCGACTTCGTTGCCATTTCGTTCTACAAAATATTTGGCTACCCGACGGGAACAGGCTGTCTTCTCGCGCGCAAGACAGCCGTGCGCAAACTTCAACGGCCGTGGTACTCAGGGGGCACCATCACGTTCTCTTCTGTGCTGGCATTCGACCGCTACCTGACTCCTGGGCCAGTTGGCTTTGAGGATGGCACAGTGAACTACCTGAGCCTTCCGGCCGTCGAAATCGGCCTAAAATTCATCGAGTCGATTGGAGTCGAGTTGATTCATACGCGAGTGATGTGTCTCACCGGCTGGCTTATCGACCAACTTATCGGCCTGCGCCACAGCAATGGCGCCCCGCTTTTGCGCCTCTACGGACCACCAAATATGCACATGCGAGGAGCGACGATCCAGGTGAATTTCCTCGATCCTGATGGCGGATTGATCGACTGCACCACCGTCGAGCGGATTGCGAACGATGCACGAATCTCGCTACGCGCCGGGTGTCACTGTAATCCGGGCGCACGTGAGGTGGCGCTGAGTTTCTCAAAAGACGAATTGGTAGCCTGCTTTAGAGACAAGGACACACAGACCTTCGAGCAGTTCTTACAGGTAATCGACGGCAAGACAACCGGAGCGCTACGCGCCTCACTCGGCCTCGTTACTACCTTCGCCGATGTCTACACCTATGTGCAGTTTGCCAGGACGTTCATCGATAGAGTTACTGCAGACTGATGATGAGGGATTGCCAGCGCATGCATTAATAGCTCAACCTCGGAGCGATAAGGTTAGCAGGCACGGTAGGCGCGATATGCCGCCAGTCTGCAACCTGGGAATATCAGACGCCGTATACACCTTAGTTCTACGCGCACAGGGCTGCGGACAGGTTTCCGCAGCCCTTTCCCCGTGAGTACCGTCGTAAATACTTCGCCAGCATAGCAGCGCATGCATGTCTAAAGACCTGGATAGAATGACGCAATGGCAGGACGGCGATGAACGATAAGTTCGAGAAGTTTACGGAGCGAGCGCGCAAAGTGTTGAGCCTGGCGCAGGATGAGGCGCAGCGGTTCAACCACAACTACATTGGGACCGAGCACCTGTTGCTGGGATTGG
>Ga0068857_100000077_pt1 | contig 56916 bp, 60 predicted proteins | sample KBSCornC72_FD_66591 | JGI IMG/M metagenome (GOLD analysis project Ga0068857, IMG submission 66591) | Corn rhizosphere microbial communities from Kellogg Biological Station, Michigan, USA - KBS Corn C7-2 | ecosystem: Host-associated > Plants > Roots > Rhizosphere > Soil ...
CGACGGCGTTTCGGGCCTGACCTTTTGGGTCGTTTTCGACGGGCGTAGCATCGTCGCCGCGATTCGGATTGAGGGCGCCATGAATTCGTCGAATTTCGCTTCGGTTGAAATGCAGATGCTGTGGCTGAGCATATTGCTTGGCCTGGTTCAAGTTGTGTTGCCGGTCTTGTTTGCTTTCGGCCGCACGATGTGGGCGATGGGTCCGCGCGACGAAGTCGGACCGCCATCCACACGGATTGGCGCACGGCTCGAACGGGCGCTGAAGAATTTTCTCGAGACCTTCGTGTTCTTCGCGGCCGCCGTGCTGATCCTTCAGCTGACAGGAAAACACACCGCCAATTCGGCTTTGGGCGCACAGCTCTATTTCTGGGCACGGCTTGCTTATGTTCCGACCTACGCCGCGGGCGTTCCGTATCTGCGCACGCTGGTCTGGGCCGTCAGTCTTGTCGGCATCGTGCTCGTCTTTCTGGCGGCACATCCGGGAATGTAACCGATGCCGGCCGCGACTCTTGCGTCCCTGCGCAAAGAGGCTGCGGCCTGCACACGCTGTGCGCTTTTCCGCCATGCCACGCAGACGGTGTTCGGCGAAGGGCCTGCCGGCGCCGAACTCGTTTTCGTCGGCGAGCAGCCGGGTGATCAGGAAGACATCGCCGGAAAGCCGTTCGTGGGCCCGGCCGGCAAGGTGCTCGACCGGGCGCTCGAAGACGCCGGCATCGAGCGCACCAAGGTCTACGTCACCAATGCCGTGAAGCATTTCAAGTTCGAGCCGCGCGGCAAAAGACGCATTCATTCCAAGCCCAATGCAAGTGAGATCCAGGCCTGCAAATGGTGGTTGGAGCGCGAGTTCGAGGCGCTCAAACCGGCTTTCGTCGTCGCACTCGGCGCCACGGCGGCGCAAGCCTTGAGCGGTCGCGCCGTCACCATCTCGCGGTTGCGCGGACGTGAGACGGAGCTCATCGGCGTGCGTGGTCTCGTCACCGTGCATCCTTCCTACCTGCTGCGCTTGCCGGACGAACGCGCCAAGAAAGCGGAATACGCCAAATTCGTCGCCGATCTCAAGCTCGCGAAGAAACTCGCGGCGCGCTGAATTCGTGACGCAAGGAATTCCCAAGCCTTTGGCAAGGCGCGCGCAAACACTTTTCCTGCGCCATCCGGCACAGCTGCTTCTGTCGATCCCACGACGAACAGGAGAAGCAAAATGGCCAACACGTTTGAAATCAGGAAGACCTCCAACCTCCATCTCTTCGGATTGCCGCTCTACGACATCGCCATCGGCGGCGCGCATCGCCAGCATGCAAGAGGTATCGTCGCGATCGGACAGGTGGCGACGGGCGTGATCGCGATCGGTCCGGTGGCCATGGGCCTCGTCGCAATCGGCGCGGTCAGCATGGGCGTCTTCTCGGTCGGCGCAGTGACGCTCGGCGCGCTCGCGGCGGGTGCGGTCAGCCTCGGCGGCGATGTCGTCGGCGCCGTCGCCATTGGCTATCACGCAGTCGGCGCCGTCGTTTTGTAAGCGGCACAAAAATAAAGCGCGCCGTTTCCGAAAGCGCACGCTCTTAGCGTTGCTTCCTGGCGCGACCCGCCTGGCAAAGCGCGGCAGGCAGGAAGAAGGCCGTCACAGCCAACCACAGGCACTAGGCTTTCAACTCCACGGTCGTTACGAAGGCGGGAGACGGGCCCGCCTTCTCGATTCGGCGGAAACCGGACGCAGCTTCCCCTAGTACTGCCCTGATGCGCCATTGCTGTGCGCCGGCTTGGCGGGCGGCGCGGCGGGATGCGCGTCGCGATCGTGATCATGCTTGTGCGCCAGATGATGGTCGTTGATGAAGCCGGCGACCGCACCGAGAACGGCGTGGTGATGCGCGAAGTGACCCGCGACGGCGCCGACGGCCGCGCCTTTGAGGCATCCTTTCGCCTGGGCCTCGCTTGCAAACAATCCCGACAAGGCGAACACGACGACAAATCCGGTGGCGAGGCGCTTCATGGGCGTTTGATCCCTGCGGCGTTGCAGGGAGGAATATGGGGAGCGCCTGCGCCGTTTCAACGGCGCATCGTCAGTTATCCAAAAAGCTCCGCAGCTTCCGGCTCCGGCTCGGGTGCTTGAGCTTCCTCAGCGCCTTCGCCTCGATCTGGCGGATGCGCTCGCGCGTGACGCTGAACTGCTGGCCGACTTCTTCGAGCGTGTGATCAGTGTTCATGCCGATGCCGAAGCGCATCCTGAGCACGCGTTCTTCGCGCGGCGTCAGCGTGGCGAGCACGCGCGTCGTGGTCTCGCGCAGATTGGCCTGGATCGCCGCATCGATCGGCAGGACCGCGTTCTTGTCTTCGATGAAGTCGCCCAAATGCGAATCTTCCTCGTCGCCGATCGGCGTTTCGAGACTGATCGGCTCCTTGGCGATCTTCAGGACCTTGCGCACTTTCTCCAGCGGCATGGCGAGACGCTCGGCCAATTCTTCCGGCGTCGGTTCGCGCCCGATCTCGTGCAGCATCTGGCGCGACGTGCGCACCAGCTTGTTGATCGTCTCGATCATATGGACCGGGATTCGGATGGTGCGCGCCTGGTCGGCGATCGAGCGGGTGATGGCCTGGCGGATCCACCACGTCGCATAAGTCGAGAATTTGTAGCCGCGGCGGTATTCGAACTTATCGACCGCCTTCATCAGACCGATATTGCCTTCCTGGATCAGGTCGAGGAATTGCAGGCCGCGATTGGTGTATTTCTTGGCGATGGAGATGACGAGGCGCAGATTGGCCTCGATCATTTCCTTCTTCGCGACGCCGGATTCGCGTTCGCCTTTCTGCACCGTCTGCACGTTGCGGCGGAATTCGGTGATCGACTGACGGGTTTCCTGCGCCAGCGCCTGGATCTCGTCGCGGTGCGTGTTGATCTTGTCGCGCTCTTCCTGGACGAATTCTTTCCAGCCGAGACGCGAGAGCCGCCCGACGCGGCGCGCCCAATGCGGGTCGAGCTCGTTGCCGAAATGCTCCTTGAGGAAATCCTCGCGCGCCACGCCATGGGCTTCGGCGAGACGCAGGAGCCGGCCTTCGAGCGACACCAGGCGGCGATTGATGCCGTACATCTGGTCGACCAACGCCTCGATGCGGTTGTTGTTGAGCTTCAGACCCTTGACGAGATCCATCGTCTCGTTGCGCAACTTCTTGAAGCGGCGCTCCTGGCCGGTCGAGAGTTCATCGGAGGCGAGTGCGGCTTCGACGCTCGCGTCCTGCAGACGACCGAGCTTCTTATAAAGTGCGGCGATGGCGTCGAGCGCTTCGAGCACCTGCGGCTTCAGCGTCGCTTCCATGGCGCTCAAGGGCAGATTGCCCTCGTCGTCGAAGTCATCGGCATCGGCGGCATCGGCTTGGGCGGCCGCTTCTGCCGGATCCTGTTCTTCGCCGTTCTCGCTCTGGGGACGCGGCGCCGGTGCAGGCTTGGGTGGTGGCGGCGGTGGAACCGGACGCGGCAACCCGGCGGCTGCGGCATTGATGTTGGCGAGATGCGCCGCACTGCTCGCGGCTTGCGCGGCGGCGGCGGCCTGGCCCTCGGGGCCGACGGCATACATCGCTTCGAGATCGATGATGTCGCGCAGCAGAACCTTTCCTTCATTGAGCTCGTCGCGCCAGACCGTCAGCGCTTCGAAGGTCAAGGGACTCTCGCAGAGCGCGCCGATCATCAGTTCGCGGCCCGCCTCGATGCGCTTGGCGATGGCGATCTCGCCTTCGCGCGATAAGAGCTCGACCGAACCCATTTCGCGCAGATACATGCGCACGGGATCGTCGGTGCGATCATATTGCTCGGCGGCTGTGCCGGTCTTGGCGACGACTTCCTTGCCGCCTTCGATAACGGCGGGAAGATTCTCGTCCGCGCCCTCTTCCTGTTCCTCGCTCTCGATGACGTTGATGCCCATTTCGTTGAGCAACGCCATAGTGTCTTCGATCTGCTCGGAGGAAACCTTGTCGGACGGCAAGACCTTGTTGAGCTCGTCATAGGTGACGTAGCCGCGCGTCTTGGCCTTCGCGATCATCTTGCGAACGCCGACATCGGACATGTCGAGCAAGGGCGAGTCGGCGTCGCCGGGCGTATCCTCGCCGGGCTTGCCGGCCTTCGACGCGACCTTGGCGGGGATCTTGCCATTGGCCTTGGCGAGCGGTTGCGGCGCTGTCGGAACGGCCTTCAGGGCCGGCTTGGCCGCGGGCTTGGCAGCCGTCTTCGCCGCGGGTTTGACCTTAATAACTTTGTGGGCTTTCGCGGCCGGCTTGACGGCGGCGGCGGTCTTTGCCGCAGGTTTGGCCTTGTGGACGGCCTTCTTGACGTGCACCGGTCGAGCCGGGGCGTGCTTTTTTGCCGGTTTTGCCTGTTTCTTAGCCGCTGTCTTCGTCGCCACGCGTCATTCCACCAGATAGGGGCCCCTATATAGAGGCGAGAGAGTCCCATAATTGCGCCGGGCCGGCTGGCCCACTATTCGCTCGGCGGGATTCCGAGCAGTTTTTGCGCATCGCGCCAGCTTTCCTCGGTGCCTTCGCTCTTGAAACGCTCCATGGCACGCACCCGTTCAGGCTCGCGCTCCGCCATTTCGCGCAGATCGCTGGCAGCTTTCAGAAACCTGGCATCCGCATCTTTGGCATCGTCGGTCTGCGACATCGCGTCCGCAGGGTCCGAGGCACCCATCGGCCGCGCCCTGAGGCGCGCGACAAGATCGGCCATGCCCAGATGAACGAGATGGTTCTCCAGCCCCTGTTTTTCAAGCCTTCTGCCGGAGGCGGCGAGGTTTAGGAGTTGCTGACGCAGCCTGTCAAGCTCGCCGTCCAGGAACGGCAAATCGGCGAGCAGTTCGCCGTGGCGCTCCACGATCTCGGGCTCGGCCACGATCAGCGCTGCGATCTCGCTCTCCTTGAGTTTTCTAGCCCCCGGGTTCGGCAGCTTCTTGACGACCGCTTGGTTGACGGCCTCAGCAGCAGTCTGCGAGCGAGTCACTGTCTGTGGTGTCGTCGAGATTCTTGTTGCCTTTACCGCTGCGGAGACAGTGTCTTGCGGAAGGCGTGTTGCATATCTGTCGGTTCGAAATGCTCCGGTTGCTTTGTTGCGGGACCAAGCCATGTTGGGCGCATCACTCTTAGCGCCGGGATATTGCTGACGCCGCTTGAACGCATCGAAAATTTTTTGTTCGAAGTCGCGCCGGTAATAGTCCGCGATCTTCGAATCGGAGACCGCGGCGACGATCTCGCCGAGCGTGCGCTCGAGTCCTGCGCGGCGTTCCGGCGTGGAAAAATCCTTGCCCTCGGTTTCGGCGCGCCAGAGCATTTGAGAAAGCGGCAAGGCGGCATCAAGAACCTTCTTCATCGCCGCCGCGCCGCCCGTGCGGATCAGCGAATCCGGATCTTCGCCGGCGGGCAAAAACGCAAAGCGCAGCGAATAGCCGGCCTTCAAATGCGGCAACGCCAGATGCGCGGCGCGATAGGCGGCACGCAAGCCCGCCTCGTCGCCGTCGAAGGCGAGGATCGGTTCGGGCGCCGTTCGCCAGATGAGATGGAGTTGATCTTCGGTCAAGGCCGTTCCGAGCGGAGCGACGGACGCCTCGAAGCCGGCGCGCACCAGCGCGATCACATCCATATAGCCTTCGGCGACGATGATCTCCTGGCTCTTGATCGCCGCCGGGCGCGCGCGCGCGAAATTGTAAAGCAGATGACCCTTGGAAAAGAGCGTCGTGTCGCCGGTGTTGATGTATTTCGGCTTGGCGTCGGGCGATAGGGCGCGGCCGCCGAAGGCAATGATGCGTCCGCGCGCATCGGAAATCGGAAACATCAACCGGTCGAAGAAGAAATCGCGCGGGCCGCGATCTTCGCCCGCCGGGCGCACGACGCCGGCCGCGACCATGTCGTCGAGCGTGATGTTCTTCGTCTTCAAGTGTTCGATGAGCGTCGCGTGGCCGCTTGGCGCGTAGCCCAGGCGAAACGCCTTGGCGATCTCGCCGTTCAATCCGCGCGAACGCAGATAGTCGCGCGCCTCGCTGCCCGTGCGCGCCGCAAGCTGCTCCTCGAAGAAGGCGCATGTCGCCTCGATGATGTCATAGAGCGACTTCTTCTTTTCCTCCCGCGCCTCGTCCTCGCGCGACCATTTCGGCAACTCGACACCGGCTTCGCCGGCCAGCCGCTCGACGCTTTCGGGAAAAGACAGTCCCTCGGTCTCCATCAGCCAGCGGAAGGCGTCGCCACCCTTGCCGCAACCGAAGCATTTGTAGGTGCGCCTACCGTTCTCGACCTTGAAGGAGGCCGACTTTTCCTTGTGGAAGGGGCAGCAGCCCCAGAACGCCTGGCCCTTGCGCACAAGCTTCACCCGGCGCCCGACCAGCTGGACGATGTCGGTCCGGCGCTGGATTTCCTCGAGCAGGTTCGGCGAGAAGGGCATGGCCGCTAGGATACGATGTGGGGCGCATCGCGACCAACAAATAAGGTCCTCACCCACATCTTTCCGTGGGCCTGCCGCGAAAGACCTATTGGGCCGGGATTTGTTCCAGCATGGACGGATTGAACTCCCGCCCGATGAGGTCGGGACTCGCTTCGAAATGCGCGACGATCAGAACGGCGCTGGGGGATTCGGGATAGATGCCGAGCGCGCCGAGGAAGATTTCCGCACTGAGATAGGCGCGTTCGCGAAATTCCATCCGTCCGAAAACGCGAAGGGGCTCTTTGGTGGCGAGCGCCAGGTCGAGAACCGCCTGCCAGCGCGAGCGAAAGGGCTCGGGCACGATGTCCTCCAAAAAGCCGCTCGGCAGATGACCGAGCGTGCGTTCGATTTCCGTGCCGCTGATCCTGAGACGATAGCGTGTCGGCTTGGGCTCGGAGACGACATCGACGATGGCGAGATGGCGAAGAAATCCCTTCATCGCCTTCGGCGTCATGTCGACACGGCAAGGAATGGCGCGACCCTTGGCGGCATCGCGCCACACTGACAAGGCTTCGCGCAACTGCGGCGCCTGAAAGGCCAATGTCGGATCCACCCGATGGGGAATGCCCTCGAGTTCCGCATGCCGGTTGTACGTCTGGATGATGCGGTCGTTCTGCGTCGTCATATGGTTCCAATTACACCGTCATGATTGACCGAGAATTAAACAATGTTGGATTTCCGGGCGCCTTCACAAACAAAAGCGGCGCCCGAGGGCGCCGCCTGCAAGTTTGGTAAATGCAATCAAAAACTATTTCAGGATCAGCTCGCGCGTCAGCATGTCGCCGCGCAAGGTACGGATGGACTCGCGGTCCATGCCGGCCTTGTTGGCATCGGCAACCGAGCCGAACACTTTGCGCGTCAAGGCATCCTGCTCGTCGAGCGTCGCGTCGAACGCGGCCATGTTCTTCCATTCCACCAGGAGATAGAGATCCGGCTCGTTGTCGCGCGGATCGGCGACCGTCAGCACCTTGTAGTCCAGCACCTGGCCCTGTTTCTTCAACTCCTCGTTCAGCGCGCGCCACGTCGTCGAAACGTATTTCATGTAGTCGTCGAAATGTCCGGGCTTGGTCTGGATTGCCGAGACGTCCCAGACCGGCCCGTTCTCGTAAGGCCGCGCTGCCGGTCCCGCGGCGGATGCGAGCGACGGAATGGCGAGCAAGGCAGCGGACGCCAAAAGCAATGTGATGCGGTTTTTCATGAGTCTTCCCTTGGTTTGAGTTGGATCGGATACGATCCCTGACGAAGCCTGGTCACGCCGGACGGCGTTAACAGAACGCGTGTTATATATCAGAGTGAATGCGCAAAGGTAGGGCTAATCCGCCGCCAACTCGATGACGTTGCCATCCGGATCGCGCACGAACAGCGCCGCGCGGCCGCGCGTACCAGAGATCGCGATGCCGGCCGCTTCGAGCGCGGCTCGCGTGGCGGCGACGTCTGTGATTGCGAGCGCGATATGCGTGATGCCGGCATGCTTTTCGGGAACATCCATGAGAATGTTGGGCTTGTCCGCATCCTTCGCATTCAAAATGAAATTGAGTTCGAGACCCGAGGGATGCGTCATCGCCGCGACGGGCTCGGGACCTGCTGGTCCCCAAGCCCATTCGAACCCAAGACGTTCGTAAAAAGCGCGCGTGCGCGCGACGTCGTGCACGCGAATGCCTATGTGAGAGAGACCGGTCACCTGGGAGGCGAGCGACATCGACTTTACCGTCACTTCGCGTTCAGCGCGTCTTTGACGGCGCCGCTTGCCTTGGAGAAATCCATCTGGCCGGCGAAACGTTCCTTCAACGTCGCCATGACCTTGCCCATGTCCTTTATCGAGGTCGCACCAAGATCGGCGATCACCTTGGCGATGGCCGCCTTGGCGTCGTCGGCGCTCATCTGTTTCGGCATGAATTCGCGGATGACGGCAATTTCGGCCCGTTCGGCGTCCGCCAGTTCGGGACGCTTGCCGGCTTCGTAAGCCAGAATCGAATCCTCGCGCTGCTTGATCATCTTGGCGAGCAGCGAGAGGATTTCGTCATCGCCCAGAAGTTCGCGGCTGGTTTCGGTGCGCGCGGCGATGTCGCGGTCCTTGAGCGCTGCATTGACGAGGCGAAGCGTGCCGACGCGCTTTTGGTCCTTGGCCTTCATCGCCTCTTTCAGCGAATCGTTGATCTCCTCACGCAGGCCCATGATCTTTATCCATTTGGCGAAGTTCGAAACCATGACACTAGCGGGATCGCGGCTCTTTGCCAACCATTTGAAACAGAAAGAGAAAATAGGCGAAAGCGCAACTTGACCCAAAGGGATCGCATCCCTATTTTCCGCCAAATCCAACCGGTATCGCCGATGTCCGACGTCACGCTCGCCACAGCCGCAAAACCTGCGGCGGCGTTTGCGCCGGGCGCACTGATCCTCTCCGATGGAACGATGTTCGAGGGCCGGGTGTTCGGCGCGGCTCGCGAAGGCATCGGCGAGGTCTGTTTCAACACGGCGATGACCGGCTATCAGGAGATCCTCACCGATCCTTCCTATGCCGGACAGATCGTCTGCTTCACCTTTCCCCATATCGGGATCGTCGGCACGAACGAGGAGGACATCGAATCCATCACGCCGTTCGTGCGTGGCGTGATCGTGCGCGCCGACGCCGAGCAACCGTCGAATTATCGCGCCTTGTTGCGCCTTGACGCCTGGCTCAGGAAACACAATGTCCCCGCCATCTCAGGCATCGACACGCGCGCCTTGACCAACCGCATCCGCGAACTCGGCATGCCGCACGGCGCCATCGTGCAGGCGACGGATGGCAGAATCGACGTTGCGGCCGGCGTCAAAGCCGCACGCTCCTTTCCCGGTCTTGTCGGCCTCGACCTCGCCAAAGAGGTGACGACGCGCCAGACCTACACCTGGCGTGAGACGCCCTGGGCTTGGAACAAAGGCTACGGCGAACAGACCGCGCCGGATTGGCGTGTCACCGTCGTTGATTTCGGCGTCAAGCGGAACATCCTGCGCATGCTGGCCGGCGCTGGAGCGGACGTGACCGTCGTGCCCGCACAGGCCAGTGTCGACGACGTCATGCGCCATAAGCCCGACGGCGTTCTGCTCTCGAATGGTCCGGGCGATCCCGAGGCGACGGGCCGTTACGCCATTCCCACGATCACGGGCGTGCTTGCCAAGGGCGTGCCGCTGTTCGGGATTTGCCTGGGCCATCAGATGCTCGCGCTCGCGCTCGGTGCGAAGACGCGAAAGATGCCGCAGGGTCATCACGGCGCCAATCATCCGGTAAAAGATTTGCGGAGCGGCAAGGTAGAGATCGTGTCGATGAACCATGGCTTCACCGTCGATCGCGAGACCCTGCCCAGAGGCGTGAGCGAGACGCACATCTCGCTCTTCGACGGCACCAATTGCGGCATCGCGCTCGACGGCAAGCCGGCGTTCAGCGTGCAGTATCATCCCGAAGCTTCGCCCGGTCCGATGGACAGCCACTATCTCTTCACCCAGTTCGCGGCCGCGGCGGGAAAATCGCCATGACGGCGAAGCTTCCCTTCAAGATCGATTTCATCGCCTCGGCGCGAAAACTGGCGGCTTCCGGCCAGGCGTCGGTTTCGCTGTTCCAGCACGGCGACGCCAATCTCCTGCTGTTCGTGCCGACCGACCAGGATACGCAAGTCAAGCATGCGCGTGACGAGATTTACGTTGTCCAATCAGGACAAGGGATATTCAAGCGCGGTACAGAAACTGTACGGTTCGACGGCGGTGACGTTTTGTTCGTACCGGCCGGCGTGGAGCACCGATTCGCCAGCTTTTCCGAGGATTTTCGGGCCTGGGTGCTGTTTTTTGGGCCTGAAGGCGGCACGGCACGCTAATGCCGGGAATAATGTTGCACAGCAGCAGGTCATGCCAGTGGTAACGCGTAGCCTAGGCGGCAATCGCCACGATGGATGACAGGCGCCGACAGTTCGAGGCGCAGGCCCTTCCGCACTTGGATGCGGCGATCAATCTTGCACGCTGGCTAACGCGTTCGAACGCGGATGCCGATGACGTGGTACAGGATGCGATGATGCGCGCCTGGCGAGCGTTCGACGGATTTCGCGGCGGCGACATCCGGCCGTGGTTGCTTGCCATCGTGCGCAATTGTTGGCGCACGTCGATGGGCGATCGCAAGCGGCGTGGGCATGTCGCCCTGCCGGACGAGAACACGCAGCTGACGGGCGAAGAGCTGACCTATTCCGGACCAAGCCCGGAATCCTCGGCGATCCGCAGCGACGAAGGACGGAAGTTGGACCTGGTGATTGCAAAGTTGCCTGATGAATTTCGCGAAGTGCTGATTCTGCGGGAGATGGAGGATCTCTCCTATCGCGAGATCGCGTTGGTGACGGATGTTCCGATCGGCACGGTGATGTCGCGCCTGGCAAGGGCGCGCGCCATGCTGCGGGAAAAGTGGATGGGCGAAGTAGAGAAAGAGGCAAGAGATGCCCTGTGAACGGGCCCAAACCACCCAAGCCTATCTCGACGGCGAGCTCGACGCCGCCGCCGCGTTGGAACACGAGTCGCACATTCAATCCTGCGCCGAGTGCACGGCATTGCGCGAAGAATTCGAAACGGTGCGCAAACTCCTGCGCGACGAGGCGACGTATCATCGCGCGGACGCGCGTCTGCGCGCGCGCATCAGGACTGCGCTGGACAAGGAGACCAAAGGCTCGAACATCTTGCCGTTTATCCCGCGCGCCCGCGCGGTGTGGACCGGCGTGGCGAGCGGCGCGGCGGCGAGTGCGCTTGCCGCTTCGCTTGCCTTCTTCTTGCTCATGCCAGCGGAAGGCGACCCGCTCATCTCCGACATCACCGACGCGCATCTGCGCTCGATCGCGTCCGAGCATTTGATCGACGTGGAGTCGACCGATCGCCACACCGTCAAGCCATGGCTTGCCACACATGCCGATCTTTCCCCGCCCGTTGCGGATTTTTCCAAGCAGGGCTTCAAGCTGATCGGCGGCCGCGTCGATTTCCTGGAAGGCCAGCGTGCCGCCGTGACGGTGTACCGGCATGGCGCGCATATCGTGAATGTCTTCGCCTGGGCCGATTACGATGAGCAGCTGCCGGACTTCGCGACGCGTAACGGCTATCACATCGTGTTCTGGAAAAGCGGCAATCTCACCTTCTGCGCCATATCCGATACGGCCGTGGACGATATCCTGATCCTCTCGCGTCTTTTGAAGGGTCTGTCGCAGACCGACGCGCGCGAATAACGCGGGAATAAACCGCGTAAACGATCAGTCTGGGCCTGCGAAACTTTCTCGAGGACCTGATGATCGTTACGGACAAACCGTCGCGCCGCGGCGCGCTCAAATGCCTTGCGTATGGCGGAGCCGGCACGCTGTTCACGCTTTCTGGCGGCGTGCTGGTGGCGAGCGATTTGGCGCAGGCCGCGACCAAGAAAATGATGGGCGCCGATACCGGGACACCGCTTTTCGTCCAGATCAGCGATTCCCATATCGGCTTCAACAAGGAGGCCAATCCCGACGTTGCCGGCACACTTAAGCAGAGCATCGCTCTGGTGAATGCCATGCCGCAGCAGCCGTCATTGATCCTTCACACGGGCGACATCACCCAACTCAGCAGGCCCGACCAATTTGACCTCGCAGAGCAATTGCTCAAGGGCCTCAAAGTATCCGAGATCCACTACACGCCGGGCGAGCACGATACGTCGGACGCCGGCGGCGGCAAGGAGTTCTTCGATCGCTTCGGCAAGCCGTCGAAGAATCTCGGCTACTACAGCTTCGATTCGCACGGCGTGCATTTCATCGCGCTCATCAACGTGCTCGACTTCAAGGCCGGCGGACTCGGCATTCTCGGACCCGCTCAGCTTGCCTGGCTCAAGAAGGATCTCGAAGGCCGCTCCGCCAGCCAGCCTCTCGTCGTCTTCGCGCACATGCCGATGTGGACGATCTACGAGCCCTGGGGCTGGGGAACCGGCGATGCCGATCAGGCTTTCGCGCTGATGCGCCGCTTCGGCTCCGTCACCGTATTGAACGGTCATATCCACCAGATCGTCTCGAAGGTGGAAGGCAACATCACGTTCCATACGGCACGGGCGACCTGTTACCCCCAGCCCGCCGCCGGCGTCGGCCCTGGTCCAGGACCGCTCACCGTGCCCAAAGATCAACTGCCGCACATGCTCGGCATCAGAAGCGTCACGTACGCGCCGCATCCCGTGACGATGACGATCAAGGATACCGCGCTCGCCTGAATCTCCGTGAAATCTGTTTGAGGAAAGACCATGAAAGCCAAAACCATCGTTGCAGCCCTTTGCATGAGCACGCTTGCATTCGCATGCGCCAAGGCGACGCCCCAGAAGGGCGACGTCACCATCAAGAATTTCAGTTTCGGACCGAGCACCCTCACCGTTTCCCCAGGCAGCACCGTGACCTGGCACAACAGCGACGGCGAACCGCATACGGTCGTCAGTGCGGACGGGCTGTTCCGCTCGGCCGCGATCGACACCGGTGAGTCCTTCTCGTTCAAGTTCACCAAGGCAGGCACATTCAAATATGTCTGCACCATCCATCCCAGGATGGTGGCGACTGTCACGGTGAAGTAGAGGTTCGCGCGCCGACCCCCCAGTATCCCTCAGTGCGCGCGCACAGAGAGCCGGGACACCACCCGCCCTTCCGGTGTCCCGGCTCATTTCTTTTCAAGACGTCTCTTATCTAAGGAACCTGGGCGACGGCATTGGGCGAGAACCAGTCGCCCTCTTTTGCCTCGGCGACGACGCAGGTGAAGCCGAACAGCTTCTCGCGGTCGGCTTCGAGCATGGCGATGCCGTCGACGGCGCCTTGCCGATGGAAACCTTCCAGCAGATGCACCGTCGCGCGATACCAGTCGAGCCAAAGCGCGTGGCCGTCTTCCATCCAGTCGGCGCATTCGACCGTGACGAGACCGGTCTTCTGCCAGTGGTTGCGCCACCATCCGGGTGAATGGAAGCAGCAGAAATCCCATTCCCACCAGGGCTTCAGATGCGCCGGCGGTTCGACGATCTCGTGCCCCAAGCCGGGACAGACGATGCCGATGCGGCCACCGGGTTTGAGGAATTTCAGGATATAGCCGAGATAGAGATCGTCGGTGCCGAAATACTGATAGGCATCGAGACTGACGATCGCATCGAAACTTTTATGCGTCAGCGGCAAGGCGTGCGCTTCGGCATGGACCGGCGTCACGAGATGTCCGACTCCGGCCGCGTCGATGCGTTTGCGGTTTTCCTCCGGCTTGATCCAGAGATCGGCGGCGGTGACCTCGACGCCGAATTCCTTGGCGAAGAAGATCGACGATAGGGCTTTGCCGCAACCGAGATCGAGCACGCGCATGCCGGGCTGGAGCGAAAGCTTCCCGCTCAAATATTCGGCGAGCCACAGAACGTTCGGGCCCATCAGATTGTCGACGATCCAGCGTCCGTCATAGCGCGAGGCGCGCGGAAAGCGCGCTTTGGCTAGGCGCGCCGTCAGCTCGGCGTCAGCCATGGAGCGTTCTAGACGTTGGCGTCGGCCTTCGTCGCTTCCGCCGCTTCGTAGCCGTTCTCCGGCGCGATCCAGCCCTTGAGATCGGCCGTCGGCGGCATGCCGACGACGTGGAAGCCGGCGTCGACGAAATGCACCTCGCCGGTGACGCCGCCGGAAAGATCGCTCAGCAGATAAAGCGCCGCACCGCCGACATGATCGAGTTCGACCGACTTCTTGAGCGGTGCGTGGCTCTTGTTCCACTTGAACACCATGCGCGCGTCGCCGACGGCCGAGCCCGCCAGCGTGCGCATCGGCCCCGCCGAAATCGCGTTGACGCGGATCTTCTCATGGCCGAGATCGGCGGCAAGATAACGCACGCTCGCTTCCAGCGCGGCCTTGGCCACGCCCATGACATTGTAGTTCGGCATGACGCGCTGGGCGCCGAGATAAGTCAGCGTCACCATGGCGCCGCCATGCTTCATCAAGTGCGCGGCGCGCTGTGCCACGGCCGTGAACGAGTAGCAGGAGATGGAGAGCGTGCGGCAGAAATTGGCGCGACTGGTATCGACGTAGCGGCCCTTCAGCTCGTCGCGGTCGGAGAAGGCGATGGCGTGTACGAGAAAATCGAGCCGGCCCCAAACCGTTGCGAGCCGCGCAAACACGGCATCGAGCTCGCCGTCATTCTCGACATCGGCGGGTAATACGATCTGTGAGCCGATTGACTGGGCGAGCGGTCGAAGCCGCTTGGCCTGGGCCTCGCCCTGATAGGTGAACGCGATCTCGGCACCGTGAGACGCCAACTTGCGCGCGATGCCCCAGGCGATGGAGTGATCGTTCGCCACTCCCATCACCAGGCCCCGCTTCCCCTGCATCAGTCCCGCCTCTGCCATCTTGTCCTCGCCCTTTTGGGTCTTGTTCTAATTATGGCGCTGGAACACCAGCGTCGCATTGGTGCCGCCAAAGCCGAAGCTGTTCGAGAGCGCGGTTTCGATCCGCGCATTGTCGATGCGCTGGCGCACGATGTTCGCGTCGGCGACTTCGGGATCGATCTCTTCGATGTTGGCGCTTTCGCAGATGAAGCCCGACTGCATCATCAAAAGCGTGTAGATCGCCTCATGCACGCCGGCCGCGCCCTGGCTGTGGCCGGTGAGAGACTTGGTTGCGCTGATCGGCGGCATTTTCGCCCCGAACACTTCGCGGATGGCGTTGACCTCCGGAATGTCGCCGACCGGAGTCGACGTCGCGTGCGGATTGATATAGTCGATCGGCGCCTTCACATCCTTGATCGCCATCTGCATGCAGCGCACCGCCCCTTCGCCCGAAGGCGCCACCATGTCCGCCCCGTCGGCCGTTGCGCCGTAACCGACAAGTTCGGCATAGATCTTGGCGCCGCGCGCCTTGGCATGTTCGAGCTCTTCGAGCACCAGGATGCCGCCGCCGCCCGAGATCACGAAGCCGTCGCGATTCTTGTCATAGGCGCGCGAGGCTTTTTCCGGCGTCGCATTGTACTTGGACGACATCGCGCCCATCGCGTCGAACAACTCCGAAAGAGTCCAGTCGAGTTCCTCGCCGCCGCCGGCGAACATCACATCCTGCTTGCCCCACTGGATCATCTCGGCGGCGTTGCCGATGCAGTTGGCCGAGGTCGAGCAGGCGCTCGAGATCGAATAATTGACGCCCTTGGTCTTGAACCAGGTGGAGAGATTGGCCGAACAGGTCGACGACATCGCCTTCGGCACTGCAAAGGGACCGATGCGTTTCGGTCCGGACGCACGCGCCGTGTCGGCTGCCGCCACGATGGCCTTGGTCGACGGTCCGCCCGAACCGACGATCAAACCGGTGCGCGGATGGGAGACGTCTTTATCCTCCAGACCGGAGTCGCGGATCGCCTGCGCCATCGCGACCCAGCAATAGCCCGCGCCATCGCCTTGGAAGCGCCGCGCCCGGCGGTCGACGACGGCATCGAGATCGATCTTCAGGCTGCCATGCACCTGGCTTCTGAAATTCATCTTTTCGTACGCCTCGGCTTTGACGATGCCCGAACGCGCCTCGCGCAGCGAGGCGACGACTTCCTGCGTGTTGTTGCCGATCGACGAGACGATGCCCATGCCGGTGACGACGACGCGTCTCATTGATGCATTGCCTTTACGTGCGCCCTCATGAGCTCAGCATGAGGATTGAAGGGGCCCTCACCTTGAGCTTGGCGAGAGCGGAAGACATCGTGTCTATGCGGGCGCGGCGGCGTTCTCGGTCAACGCGGCCGCCGCGTCGGTGAACAGTCCGACCTTCAGGTCCTTCACTTCGAAGGCCACTTTGCCGTCGACCTTCACGATCCCGTCGGCAATGCCAAGCACGAGCTTGCGCATGATCACGCGCTTGAGCTCGATGTAGTAGGTGATTTTCTTGGCCGTGGGCAAAACCATGCCGCTGAATTTCACTTCGCCGACGCCGAGTGCGCGGCCCTTGCCGAGCCCGCCCATCCAGCCGAGGAAAAATCCGACCATCTGCCACAAGGCATCGAGCCCGAGACAACCGGGCATCACCGGGTCGTCCTGGAAATGGCATTTGAAGAACCACAGGTTCGGATTGACGTCGAGTTCGGCCTCGACCTCGCCCTTGCCTTGGGTGCCGCCTTTCGCGGTGATCCTGGTGATCCGGTCGAACATCAGCATCGGCGGCAGCGGCAGCCGCGCATTGCCTGGGCCGAACAATTCGCCCCTGGCGCAGGCGAGCAGACCGGCGAGATCGAAACTGGATTGTTTGGCAGGGTTTCGCGTATCCACGTCTTGGTCCTTTGCCGGCGCGCCCTTGACAGAAGGGACCAAAACGCCGATTTCTACGTTAGAAGCATTCTAACAACGGATGTTAGAGGCAGAATAGCAAAGATGGGGCCCGAGTGTCAGCGGCCTCTTTGGGACATCAGACACTTAATGGCGCGTAAGAGTCGCGATTTGGATCAGGTGGCGCTGGCAAGGCTGCGCGGCGCAAAGCTGCGGCCCACCCGTCAGCGTGTCGAGCTGGTCGGCCTTCTCTTCCGTGCCGGTGACAGGCATGTGACGGCGGAGTCGCTGCACGCCGAGGCGGCGCGTGCCGGCGTGCACGTCTCGCTGGCGACTGTTTACAACACGCTGCATCAGTTCACGGAAGTCGGATTGTTGCGCCAAGTCGTGGTCGACGCATCCCGGACCTACTTCGACACCAATAGCGGCGACCATCAGCACTTCTTCGTCGAGGATGAGGGGACACTGATCGACATTCCGGGCGAGAATATCGCGGTTGCCGGCGTACCCGCTCCGCCCAAGGGCATGGACATCGAGCGCATCGATGTCGTGGTGCGTGTGCGGCGCGCCTGACGCCGCCGCGACAAAAATTCCTTAGAATTATTCTAATCAATTGACAGCATCGGCCGCAGGTAGTTTTCTGTGCTGCGGAAAACGATCGTCCCAGGGAATTTGCGATGGCAAACGAAAACGAGTGCCCCGTCACAGGTGACAAGCGCAGGCATATGTCGAACCAGGATTGGTGGCCCAATTCACTGAATGTGAAGGTCCTCCACCAGAACTCAACGCTCTCCGATCCGATGGGGAAGGAGTTCAACTACGCCAAGGAGTTCAAGAGCCTCGACCTGAATGCCGTGATCAAAGACCTCCATGCCGTGATGACCGACTCGCAGGAGTGGTGGCCGGCAGACTTTGGCCACTATGGCGGCTTGATGATCCGCCTGGCATGGCATGCCGCCGGTACCTATCGCATCGCCGACGGTCGCGGCGGCGCGGGTGCCGGACAGCAACGCTTCGCGCCGCTCAACTCCTGGCCGGACAATGCGAACCTCGACAAGGCGCGCCGTTTGCTCTGGCCGATCAAGCAGAAGTACGGACGAAAACTCTCCTGGGCCGACCTGATGGTTCTGGCGGGCAACGTCGCGCTGGAGTCGATGGGCTTCAAAACGTTCGGCTTCGGCGGCGGCCGCGCCGATGTCTGGGAGCCTGAAGAGCTGTATTGGGGCCCCGAAGGGACATGGCTCGGTGATGAGCGCTACAGCGGCGAACGCCAGCTCTCCGAACCGCTCGGCGCGGTGCAGATGGGACTGATCTACGTCAATCCAGCGGGACCGAACGGAAAACCTGATCCGATCGCCGCGGCCAAGGATATCCGCGAAACCTTCTTCCGCATGGCGATGAACGACGAGGAGACGGTCGCGCTGATTGCCGGCGGCCACAGCTTCGGCAAGGCGCACGGCGCCGGCGATCCCTCGCTGGTGGGACCGGAACCGGAAGCCGGCGCCCTTGAAGATCAGGGCTTGGGTTGGAAGAGCAAATACGGCACCGGCTTCGGCTCCGACGCCATCACCGGCGGTCCGGAAGTCACCTGGTCACAGACGCCGACCAAGTGGAGCAATCACTTCTTCAAGAACCTGTTCGAAAACGATTTCGAGCTGACGAAGAGTCCGGCCGGCGTGCCGCAATGGAAGGCGAAGAACGGCGCTGCCACGATTCCCGACGCGTTCGACACGTCGAAGAAGCATGTGCCAACCATGTTGACGACGGACCTGTCGCTCAAGATGGATCCGGCTTACGAGAAGATCTCGCGGCGCTTCTACGAGCATCCCGAACAGTTCGCGGACGCGTTTGCCCGCGCGTGGTTCAAGCTCACGCACCGCGACATGGGTCCGATCCAGCGCTACTTGGGCCCGCTTGTGCCGAAGGAGATGCTGATCTGGCAGGATCCGATCCCGGCCGTGAATCATCCGCTCATCGACGCAAAGGATGCTGACGCGCTGAAGGCGAAAATCCTCGCCTCCGGCCTCACCGTCCCGCAACTTGTCTCCACCGCTTGGGCGTCGGCCTCGACGTTCCGCGGCTCCGACAAGCGCGGCGGAGCGAACGGCGCGCGCATTCGTCTCGAGCCGCAGAAAGACTGGGAGGTGAACCAGCCGGCGCAACTCAAGACGGTGCTGGCGAAGCTCGAAGCGATCCAGAAGGAGTTCAACGCCGGCGGGAAGAAGGTCTCGCTCGCCGACCTGATCGTTCTGGGCGGCTCAGCAGCCATCGAGAAGGCCGCGAAGGACGCCGGAGTCGATGTGAAGGTCCCCTTCACACCGGGTCGCATGGACGCGTCGCAAGATCAGACCGACGCGGCGTCGTTCAAGCCGCTGGAGCCGATCGCCGACGGCTTCCGCAACTATTACCGCGGCAAGTCGCTCATGACGCCGGAGGAGGCTTTGGTCGACAAGGCACAGCTCCTGCGGCTGACGGCGCCGGAGATGACGGTGTTGGTCGGCGGTCTGCGCGTGCTGGGTGCCAATGCCGGCCAATCCAAGCACGGCGTCTTCACCAAAGAGCCTGGGAAGTTGACGAACGACTATTTCGTCAATCTGCTCGACATGAGCACGGAGTGGCAGCCGTCGGGCGAGAACGCGTACGAGGGACGCGACCGCAAGTCCAAGGCGGTCAAATGGAGCGCAACGCGCGTCGATTTGATCTTCGGCTCGCACTCGCAGCTTCGCGCCTTCGCGGAAGTCTATGCCTGCAGCGATTCGAAGGAGAAGTTCGTGAAGGACTTCGTGGCGGCGTGGGGCAAGGTGATGAACCTCGACCGCTTCGACCTCGCCTGAACCAAAATGGAGCGGCGTTTCAGGACGACTGAAACGCCGCCCGCGCCTTGTCCATCCTGACACTAGCGCTTGGCGCCTTCCTGCCAGCGATGGATTGCCTTGATCGGTTCCCACTGATTGGGCGCGAGCAGGTTGACGACATTGAGCGTGAGATTGTCGCGGATCATGGAAGCCGTGAACACTTCGAAGGCGAGAGCGAGCACGACGACGTGCCTAGCACGGACGCGTGACGCGACGAAGAAGCCGAGCGACATCATCGCCGTGTCGGAGAGCGAGTTCAGGATCGAGTCGCCGACATAGCCGGCCGCGAGCGCTTGTTCGCGATAGTGCTGGATCACGGCCGGACTGTTCTCGACAATCTCCCAGGTGACCTCGACGCCCATGGCGAGCAGGAAGCGGGCGCCAAGCGGTAGGCGAGGTGCTGCGAATTTGAGAGCGGCGAAAAATATGAAGCCGTGGATGATGTGCGAAAAGCTGTACCAATCAAAAAGCTGTTGCGACATCTCCGGGCTGAACGGATCGCTCACCCAGAGGAGGATGCGGCCGCTCGCGGCGACGGGCGGCTGGCCGAAATGATGCAGCACGCCCGCCTGCACGCAGAGGAGAGCCGCGCCGATCAACCCATAGACGGCAGGCGCCCACTCTCGGCGTTTGTCGTCAACCAGCCGACTGACTATGAGACGCCCCCGCCGCCAGAATCACCTTCGATCTGACTCTGCCGACGCTCCAATGTCGAGCCCATGGTTCAAGTCGCGACGCCAAACCGCGCGTAGAGATCCGCCAGAACTTTCACTGCGTTTTCGGACTCGGCGCGATCGACCGTCTCGTTGGCATCGTTATAACCGCGCATGTCGCCGCCTTCGAGCACCTGGACCACGATGCCGTCGCGCCTGGCGAGCATGCTGACGCCATTGTAGTAGAGGCCGTAGGTCAATTCCGGCTGCGGAATCAGCCAACCGATCTGGCCTCGCACTGGAACGATGCTTTCGTCCTTGCACAGCGCGCGGGCGCCATAGCCCGTGCAGTTGATGATGGTGTTTTCCTTGAGATGCGCGACGTCGGAAAGCGTCGCGAATTCCGCACGCACGAATTTACCTCCAGCGGCACGAAAGTCGTTAAGCAGGGTGTGACCATAGTCGGCGATGTTGAACTTCATCTGCGAATTGCGCCGCACGGTCTTGACCGGAAACGGTGTAGAGCCTTCGGCCAATTCCTCTCCACGCGGCATCAGATCGCGGATGCGTTCGCTGTAGGAGGCGAAGCCGAGCGGATCCTCGGCTGGACGCGACTGGTCGGGAGCCGAGTCGAACAGGGTATACCGGTCGAACCACTCGACCGGACTTCCGGGAAGGCCGAGATAGCGGCGATAGCGATGAAAGGAGATGCGTGCCATCTCTTCCCATTGCGCGGCGAACTCCGGCGCAGCCGCGCTTGTCAGGGCGATGCGCGAATCCGGCGTCCAGGTTCCGGTGGCGCGCGCCGAACGCGTGTCGGGCAAGAGATCCTTGGCGTAGATCGTGACCTCGGCGCCGGCTTCCTGCGCGAGAATGGCAGACGTCAGACCGAGCGCGCCGCAGCCGATGACGGCGATCCTCTGCGGGCTTCCTGCCATCGCCTTGCGCACCGCAAGCGTGCCTGACCCCCAGGACAGCGACCAGCCGCTTCCGCCATGTCCATAGTTATGCACCACGAGCTTGTCGCCGACCTGTTCGGCATCGAGACGCGGGCCTGCCGCGCGGAAGGGACGCAGACACACGGTGATATCGAACAGTCGATCGACACGTGCGCGCAGCGGCGCTAGCGGCGGTGCGCGATCCACGCCTCTCAATGCCGACTGGCGAGGAAGACCCACGCAACCGACAAGCCCCGTCGCCGCCAACGCGGACGAAGCTTGCAGCAGTCGACGGCGATCGAGCGTGCGGTTCAACCAGGCGCGCCCATGAAGTCGCGCTTGCCCACTTCGAGGCCGAGGCTGCGCAAGATGTCGTAGGCCGTCGTATAATGGAAAAAGAAGTTCGGCAGCGTGAAACCGATCAGGAACTGCTCGCCCTTGAACGGCAATTCGCGCGTGCCGAATTTGAGCACGATGTCCTTCCCCTCGGTGCCGTCGATCTGCTCGGGCTTGGCCGTCTTGACGAAGGCGATCGTCTTGGCGACGCGCTCCTTGAGGCCCGCGATCGTCGTTTCCGGTGCTCCGAAATCAGGCTGCGGCAATCCGGCAAGTTGGGCGACGCAGCGCGCCGCGTGCGTGCAGACCTGCCCGACCTGCACATTCAGCGGAAACATATCGGGATAGAGGCGGCTCGAAAGCAGCACGGCCTGATCGAATTTTTTAGCTTCGGCAAAGCCCGTGGCCTTGTCGAGAATGCCGTTCAAAGCGTTCAGATTGCGCAAGAAAACCGGAACCGATACCTGATACATGGAAATGGTCATGGAGAATCCCTCGTCGTTTTTTCATCGGCGCTGTTGCAAATCTTAGCGCCAGCACGCGCCCAGTGTCGCGGTTTCGAAGTACGCCCGGACCTCGATGTCACGCACTTGCGTACTTCGAAACCGGAACGACATTGGGAGTCAATAGATTGCCAGTGTCCCTCGGGTTACGAAAATCGCCAGAGACTCATACCAAGCGCGGGCGAATTTCGTAATCAGGACACTGGCCGTCATGCTAGTCTTTCGTCAGAATAACAAGGAGACGCTCATGCTTGAACTGCATTACTGGCCGACGCCGAATGGCAAAAAGGTCACCATCCTTCTGGAAGAACTGGGCGTGCCCTACATGATCAAGGCCACGAATATCGGCCGGGGCGATCAGTTTCATCCCGATTTCCTGAAATTCTCGCCCAACAATCGCATGCCCGCGCTGGTCGACGACGAGCCGAAAGGCGGCGGCGCACCCATCCGGCTGTTCGAATCCGGCGCCATTATGATGTACATCGCCGAGAAGCACGGAAGATTCTATCCGCAGGAGATGGCGAAGAAGTACGACGTAATTCAATGGATCATGTGGCAGATGGGAAATCAGGGCCCGAAGTTTGGTGAACAAGGCCACTTCTTCCGCGCCGGACAGAATGCAGCGAATGGCGACCAGACTTACGCGATCAAGCGCTTCAGCGACGAGGTGCATCGGCTTTATGGCGTGATGAATCTCGGCCTGCATAAAAAGGAGTGGCTGGCGGCGGGCGAGTACACCATCGCCGACATGATTTGTTATCCCTGGGCATCCGGCTACAAGCTGCGCAAGATCGACCTCGACGAGTTTCCCAATGTGAAGCGCTGGATGGCGGCCATGGAAGCGCGTCCCGCGGTGAAGAAGGCAATGGAGGCGACCTTGCCGCCGTCGGAGGTCGAAGATCCCGCCACGCTGTCAGACGCCGAGAAAGCACGGCGCGCGAAGCTGCTCATCAATCAACGCGCGACACCGGTGCCGGCAAGCTGGGGCTAGTCGGTCAGCTTCATCCCCGTCGCGGCTTCGAGGTCCGCGATGGCCTGCGGGCCGCTCTCGACCTTGATGGTCGTCATGCCGAGCGCGCGTGCGGGCTTCAAGTTAGGGCCGAGATCGTCGAGGAACACGCAGGCCGCCGGCGTGACGCCGAGCTTTTCGCACATCATATGATAGATGCGCGGATCGGGTTTGCGGATTCCGATCTTGGAGCTTTCGATCAGTTCGTCGAACAGCACCATGATCTCACGGGCATAGATGGAGCGGCCCGCAGATACCGACGACGGGCCTTCGACCGTGTTCGACGGCATGTTGTTGGTGATGCAACCGGTCTTGAATTTGGTCTTGACGCGGCGCAGCGCCTCGATCATCTCGGGACGAAAGTCCCCCGACAGCAGCGGCAGGACATCCTTGCCGGGAATGTGATGACCAAGCGCGCGGGCCTCGTCCGCGAAGATCCTATCGAAGCCGTCGATGTCGATATCCGAGCGCTCGAATTGCGCCCAGGCATTGTTCTCGTGGTTGGTGGAGTTGATCTTGCGGATCGTGCCGACGGGGATGCCGTGCGCGCGCTCGTAGCGGGCGAACGCCTCGAACGGCGAGGTGGTGAAGACGCCGCCAAAGTCCCAAATCACAGCTTCGATCATGTCGTTCCTCGAAACACTTGCGTCAGGAAGCAGAGCGGGCGCTAATTGGTCAAGCTCCTTCGACGAGCTCATCCTTCGACGAGCTCAGGATGAGGAGTTGGGTGACGGCATGGGATTGAGTTTCCGCAAGGCAAGCTATGAGCCTGGCGTCGTTGCGTTCGGTAACGGCTCCTTCGCGTATCTGCAGCCGGATGGCGGCTGGGGCTTTTCCAATGCAGGGCTCGTGACAGACCAAGGCGAAGCGCTTCTCGTCGACACCATGTTCGACACCGCGCATACCCGCGCCATGCTGGACGGCTTCAAGAAGGTCTCCGACGCGAGGATCGGCACTCTCGTCAACACGCATCACAATGGCGACCACTGCTACGGCAATGCATGCCTCGAGCGGTGCGAGATCATCGCCACCGCCGCGGCGGCCGAAGCGATGAAACATGAAACGCCGCGCGGGCTGGCGCAATTCATGAAAGCTGCGCCGGGGCTCGGTCTGACCGGCGAATATCTCGTCCACTGCTTCGGCGACTTCGATTTCGACAAGACATCGTTCCGCGCTCCCGACACGACGTTCAGCGGCCATAAGACGCGGCACGTCGGCGCCAAGAAAGTCGAGCTGATCGAAGTCGGTCCCGCGCACACCGGCGGCGACGCGCTGGTGCACGTGCCCTCCGACAAAACGCTCTTCACCGGCGACATCCTCTTCATCGAAGGAACGCCCATTATGTGGGTCGGGCCGGTCGAGAACTGGATTGCGGCCTGCGAAACCATTGGCGCGATGGACGTCGAGACGATCGTGCCCGGCCACGGACCCGTCACCGACAAGAAAGGCGTGGCGCGGGTGCGCGATTATCTTTGCTACCTCCGCGACGAAGCGAGAAAGCGCTTCGACGCCGGCGTGGGCGCGTTTGAGGCCGCGCGCTCCATCGCGCTCGACGATTATGCCGGTTGGGGCGACAGCGAACGCATCGCCGTCAATGTCGCCACGCTCTATCGCGAATTCGGCTCGAAAGACACGCCGTCGGATGCCGCCACACTGTTCGGCTGGATGGCGCAACTATGGAAGGACAGGAAGTGACGAGTGCAGCGTCGGCGCGAATGATTGAGATCGCGACCTGGCTGGCGCTGGCTCTATTCCTCGTTGTCGTCATCGGCTTTGCCTGGAATCCCGGGCCGTTCGGCCAAGCGCTCGCTGCAACTGGAATTTCAGCTGCGATTCTGCATTCGTGCCTCACCTACGGATGGCAGAGGGCTTCGACCCTTCTCGCAATTTGTCTCGTCGTCTCATTCGCGATGGAAAACCTCTCGAGTGTTACCGGCTTTCCTTTCGGTCACTATCACTTTGTCGTCGGGGATTGGATGCCGCACATTGGAACCATTCCCATCATTGTCGGCTTTCTCTGGTTTGGAATGGGATACTTCTCCTGGATCGTCGCCGCTACGTTACTTGATCACGCCGACATGCGGCTGCGAGAAGATGGCAATCTCTTCGTGCTGCCAATCATTTCCGCCTTTGTCATGACACAGTGGGACCTGGTGATGGATCCACCAATGGCCACGATTTTTCGTGCCTGGGTATGGCACGATGGTGGCGCAGACTTTGGCGTGCCAATGTCCAATTTTGCGGGCTGGTTTCTAACTTCGTGGCTGTTTTTTCAGTTGTTCGCATTCATCCTGTCACTTCGAGCACCCCGCTCCCCGATAGTGCGCGAACCTATCTTGCGACTGACAGCGATAATACTCTACGTCGCTCCGGGACTGACGCACATCGTGCCGTGGCTGACGCAGCAGCCGCGCGCCGTCGCAGATGCCGCCGGACATGTCTGGCAGGCCAACGATATCCGCAGCACCACGGTCGTCACAATGGCGCTGACCATGGCATTCACGGCGACTCTCGCTCTCATGCGCTTGACACGAAAATGGAAATGAAACGACAGCGACTAGCTGCTTTGATATTGGAGGCATCATGACCGTCATTGTTTACGAGCATCCCCTCAGCCCTTATGCGCAAAAGGTGAAGATCGCGCTCGACGAAAAAGGCGTGGCCTACGAAACCAAGATGCCGAGTGCCATCGGCTCAGGTCAACCGGACCGCGAATTCCTACAAGCCAATCCGCGCGGCGAAGTTCCCGCCCTGATCGACGGCGAGACGATGATCTTCGATTCGACGATCATCCTGGAATATATCGAGGACAAGTGGCCGATCCCGGCGCTTCTGCCAAAGTCACCGGCCGAGCGCGCCAATGCGCGCACCATCGAAGACGTGATGGACACGCTGTTCGAGCCGATCAACTGGGGCATGGGCGAGATCCGCTGGTTCAAGCGCGCGGAAGGCGAGCGTGCCAGGACGCTGGAGGCGCGCGCGATGTCACAGGCGCGCGGCATTTATGAGTGGCTGACGCGTCACCTCGGCAGTGCGCAATGGTTCAACGGCGAGACGTTCGGATGGGGCGATCTTTCCGTCGTGCCTTATCTTAACGGTGCGCGCGGCAACGGCTTCGGGCCGGATGAGAAATCGCCGCTCGGCCAATGGCTCACCCGCGCCAATGCGCGGGCGTCGGTGCGCAAGGCCGCAACCGCGGCGGCCGACTCGCTCAAAGGCATGACGCAGGTTGCGGGCGCGGTGCAAAGCGGCGTCTTCAAGCGCGAATATCGCGATCATCGCCTGGAATGGATGATCCGCTCCGGCGGGTTGGACGTCGTGTTGGAAGGCATCAAGAACAACAACATCCGCTTCTCGAACGAATTGAGTTGACGACAAGAGATAAAGGAGTTTCACCCCGTGGCCCACGACATCATCCTGCACAACTATCCGAACTCGCCCTTCTCAGAGAAGGTGCGCGTCGCCTTCGGCATCAAGAAGCTCGCCTGGCGCTCGGTCATCCAGCCGGTGATCATGCCGAAGCCCGATCTCATTCCGTTGACCGGCGGCTACCGCAAGATTCCGGTGATGCAGATCGGTGCGGACATCTTCTGCGACAGCCAGATCATCCTGCGCGAGATCGAGCGCCGCCATCCCACGCCGAGCCTTTCACCCGAGAACAAGGGCGCGCCTTACGGTCTCGGTTTCTGGGCCGACCGCCAGATCTTCCAGGCCGCCGTCGCGATCATCTTCGGCGAGATCGGCGACATGGTACCGGAGGACTTCAAGAAGGACCGCGCGGCGATGAGCGGCGGCGGATTTTCGTCTGATGCGCTCAAGGCCGCCGTGCCGTTCATGCGCGATCAATATCGCGCGCATACCAGATTCCTTGCGGATCAGCTCGAGGACGGCAGAGCCTTCTGGGGCGGCGACAAGCCCGGCCTTGCCGACATTCACGCCTTCATGAATCCCTGGTTCGTCAACAGTGCGCTGCCGCACCGGGCGAAATCGACGCTCGAGGAATTTCCCAAGGTGCTCGCCTGGTACGAGCGCGTGCGCGCCATCGGTCATGGCACCCACACAGATCTGAGTCCGAAGGAAGCGGTCGCCATCGCCAAGAATGCGACATCGGAGGCCAAGCCGGCGCAGGATCCCCACGATCCCCATGGCAGAAAGCCCGGCGACAAGGTCCACGTCGCCGCGGACGATTACGGCCGCGATCCGATCGCCGGCGAAATCGTGTTCTGCAATGCGTATGAAATCGCGATCCGTCGCTCGAGCGCCGAAGTGGGCGACGTGGTGGTGCATTTTCCGCGCGCGGGATTTTCGGTGACTTCGGCGTAACTCTCAGCGCGCGCCGCTGCGCGGCATCACATAGGTGACGGAGAGAACGAGCGGCGTCGTCTTTCCCGGCGCCGACAAGGGTGCGACCAGGCTCTCACCCGCCAGGTAATCGAGCTCCGGCACCTGGAAATCGCGCACCACTCGCATGGGCTCGAGACGTTCCAGCACGGTGTCGTATACGCTGGTGTAGCTGCCGATAAGATCCGGCGGGATCATCTCGTCCAGAAATTGGCCGGTCTTGTCGCCCGCATAGCTCGCAAGCGCGGTGCCATGCAAACGAACGCGATAACGTGGGCCCTTGGCGGTTTCGACCCTTTCGAGAAGCGACATGTGGGGCATGTAAGCCTTCATCAGCCTGGCCGTCATGTCGGAGCGCGCCGGCATCGCGCGGCCCTTCGCCTTCTCACGCCAGAGTGCCAAAGCGCCCGACAGAGCCGGATGATTGAAGCCCGTCGCGGGGCCGCACGTGAAGGTCCAGCCTGAGGCTTTCGCTTGTTCGTTGAACGCCTTCATTGGGTCGGAGCGCGCTACGGTTCGCATGCCAAACTAATGCCCCTTGCCCGTCAATTTCCGGTTAAGCTTCGGTGGCGCCCTTTGCGTGGCGCTCCGAACTTATGTCACCCATTTTGGTGTGGCCGGGATAGCCGAGTTGGGGGATGGGATGGACCAGGTACTATCCGCGACCGTCGAGATCGCACAGGGCAAGCTCCAGGGCGTGGCCAGAGATGGCGTTCTCCGTTTCAACGGCATTCCCTTCGCGAAACAGCCCGTCGGACACTTGCGCTGGCGCCTGCCCGAGCCGCCTGAGCCCTGGGTCGGCACGCGCGACGCCTCGCGCTTCGGCAATATTGCACCCCAAATCGAAAGCGCCTCGGGCGCGGTACTGGGCGGCACGCCGGGCACGCGCTCGGAGGATTGTCTCTATCTCAATATCCAGACGCCAGCCTGCGACGCCGGGAAGCGCGCGGTTCTGGTTTGGATTCACGGCGGCGGCTTCGTCAACGGCGCCGGCAGCGTCGGCACCTACAACGGCAAATTCATCGTGCCGCGCGGCGACGTGGTGCTGGTCACGATCAACTATCGCCTGGGCGCCTTCGGCTTTCTCAACCTGCACGATGCGAGCGGCGGCAAGTTTCCGGGAACGGGTGCGGAAGGCCTTGCCGATCAGATCGCGGCTCTGACGTGGGTGCAGCGGAACATCGCGGCATTCGGCGGCGATCCGGGAAACGTCACCATCTTCGGCGAGAGCGCCGGCGGCATGAGCGTCGGCGCCTTGCTTGCCGCGCCTTCGGCCCGCGGCCTCTTCCACAAGGCGATCGCGCAATCCGGTGCCAGCGACATCGGCTATGCCCGCGACACATCGGCGAAGGTGGCGCACCATGTGCTCGAAAAGCTCGGCTCCGCCGATCCGTCTGATGCGCCTTGGGAGACCATCCTCGGCATCCAGAAGGACATGCTCGCATCGCCCCGCGAAGTGGGATTGGGCATGCCGTTTGCGCCCACGATCGACGGAACGATCCTTCCCAAGCGGGCCATCGACTGCGTTGCCGACGGCTCGGCCAAAGGCGTGCCGGTGATGACGGGCACTACGCGCGATGAGTGGAAGCTCTTCACGGTTTCGGCGGCGAACTTGCGCGCCATGGACGAAGCGCGCCTGCGCAAGATGACGGGCAATCTCGTCGGCGACGCCGCCGTCGGCAATTTGCTTCTTGGCTATGCCAAAGGGACGCCATTCGAGCGCTGGAACGAGGTGATGACCGATCACTCTTTCTTCATCCCGGCCACGCGGCTTCTCGAAAGCCAGGCCGCGCACGCACCGGTCTATGCCTATCGCTTCGACTGGACGTCACCCATGATGAACGGCGCGCTCGGCGCGTGTCACGCACTGGAACTCGGCTTCATGTTCGGCACCATGCGCGTGAAGGGCGCAGCACCCTTTTTCGGCGCGGGCGCCGCAGCCGAGGAACTGTCCAACGCGATGATGGATGCTTGGATCGCCTTTGCAAAAACCGGCAATCCGTCGAGCGAGGCTGCGCAGTGGCCAGCCTACGATGCGGCCAAGCGTATGACGATGATCTTTGGCGATGGCGCTCCGCATGTAGCGTCTGCACCGACCGAAGAGCGCCGTCTGGCGTGGCAAGCAATCCCCGCAGACAAGATCGGTCCTTGAGGCAGCAATACCCGGCCATGTCGAGGGCGGCCATGACGATTTGAGGATGGGCTTGTCGACGGATGGCCGCTGCGGTGGCTTCGTGCTAACCCGGGGCCATGACTTCCCATAAGATTATTCGTCTCAGGCCGAGGGAAGGCCGCCGCGCGCGCGCGGGCGCACCTTGGATCTTCTCCAACGAAATCCAGATGGACGCGGCAGCGAAGGCGCTGGAACCTGGAACGATCGTCGCCGTCGCCGGCGATGACGGCCGCGTGCTCGGAACCGGCTATTTCAACGCAAAGAGCTTGATTGCGGTGCGCCTGCTCGATCCCGCACCGGACACGATCATCGGGACCGGCTTCTTCGTGCGCCGTCTCGAGCGTGCGTGCGCGCTCCGTACGGCTCTCTATGACAGGCCGTTCTACCGCCTCGTCCACGCCGAAGGCGACGGACTGCCAGGCCTCACCATCGACCGTTTCGACGACACGGTCGTGGTCCAAGTCACGACCGCGGGTATGGAGAAGCTCATCGACCCGCTGCTGACGGCGCTCGAAAAGACGCTCGCACCCGCGAATGTCATCTTGCGCAACGACACACCGTCGCGCGCTCTCGAGGGACTCGACGACTATGTCCGCGCGGCCAAGGGCGATGCTCGGCGCATCGTGGTCGAAGAAAATCACGTGCGCTATTTCGCCGATGCGACCGGCGGCCAGAAGACCGGCTGGTACTACGATCAGCGCGACAATCGCGCTTTCATGGCCAAGCTGGCGAAGGGCAAGAGCGTGCTCGACGCCTATAGCTATAGCGGCGGTTTCGGCATCGCGGCGGCAAAAAACGGCGCGCGCGAGGTGATCTGTCTCGATTCTTCGGCTCCGGCCTTGGCGCTGGGCGAGGAAGCTGCGGCGGCAAACGGCGTGGCGGGCAAATTCGTCAAGGTCGATGTGTTCGAAGAATTGGAACGGCTTGCGGCAGCCAAAGAGATGTTCGACATCGTCATCGCCGATCCGCCGCCGTTCGTGCGCGCGCGCAAGGACCTCGAACCGGGCGCGAAAGCCTACCGCAAGCTTGCGCGTCTGGCCGCGTCTGTCGTCGCTCCGAACGGATATTTGATGCTCGCATCCTGTTCGCACAACATTTCGCCGGAACGCTTCGCAAGCGAGAGCGCGGCAGGCATTGCGCGTGCCGTGCGCAGATCCACCCTGATCCGCCAAGCGGGCGCTTCACCCGATCATCCCGTGCATCCGCTCTTGCCCGAGACCGCTTATCTGAAGGCGCTCGTCTATGCGCTCGACTGATCAGATCGTGATCTGGGTTCCCAATTCGACGACGCGATTGGGCGGAAGCTGGAAATAACCGGCCGGCGCCAGCGCGTTCGACGCGAGCCAGGTGTAGAGCGCAATGCGCCAGCTTCTAAGATCGGGATGCGCACCTGGCACCAACGTCTCGCGGCCGAGAAAGAAAGTGGACGTGTCGGGGTCGAGCGCCAGGCCAAGCGCGCGGCAACGTTCCAGCGCACCCGGAACGTCCGGCGTCTGGAAGAAGCCATAGCGAATTTTGACCTCGAAGAAGCCCTTGCCGAGCTTCGCGACCTCGACCCGCCGCTCGACGGGGACGAAGGGCACGTTTTCGACCGAGATCGAGGCAAGAACGACGCGCTCGTGCATCACCTTGTAGTGCTTGAGACTATGCAGGAGCGGGCCCGGGACAACATCGGTGCGCGCGGCGAGGAAGATCGCCGTTCCCGCGACGCGGGCGGCGGGAGCCCGCTCCAGGAAGACATCGAGCGGCAGCGTGTCCTCGCGCATGTGATCGACATGGACCCGGCGTCCAACGCGCCAGGTGTCGATCAGAACGAAGACAAGCGCCGCCATGGCAAGCGGCAGCCAACCGCCCTGCACGATCTTGAGCGTGTTGGCCGAAAGGAATGTCAGGTCGACCAGGCCCAGCGCACCGAAGACCGCGATGACGACCGGCATACGCCATTTCCATTGCCGCACTGCGACGATGCCGACGAGGAACGTGCTGATGACCATCACGCCGGTGACCGCGATGCCGTAGGCTGCCGCGAGCGCATCCGAAGTGCGAAAGATCAGCACGATGAGGACGACGCCGACCGCGAGCATGGCGTTGACGCGCGGAACGTAAATCTGGCCGTACTCGGTCGCTGAGGTATGCCGGATCTCCATGCGCGGCAGCTGGCCGAGCTGCACCGCCTGGCGCGTGATCGAGAACACGCCCGAAATCACGGCCTGTGAAGCAATGATCGTGGCCATGGTGGCAAGCGCGACCAGCGGATAATGCAGCCAGTGCGGCGCCAAAGCATAGAAGGTATTCGACGACGTCCTGGGATCCGCGAGCACGGCAGCGCCTTGACCGAAATAGTTCAGAAGCAGGCCCGGCAAGGCAAAGTAAAGCCAGGCGAACCGGATCGGTCCGCGGCCGAAATGTCCCATGTCGGCATATAGAGCTTCGCAACCTGTCACCGCCAGGACTACGGAGCCGAGCGCCACGAACGCGGTCCACGGAGTACGGATGAACAGGGAAATGCCGTACCAGGGATTGATCGCCTCCAGGATAAGCGGATCGTGCACGATCGCAACGATGCCCAACCATGCCATGACGATGAACCAGACAATCATCACCGGCCCGAACATCCTGCCGATACTTTCCGTCCCAAAGCGCTGCAGGACAAAGAGACCGATCAGAATCATCAACGTGAGCGGCAGAATCGCTTCCTTCAGGCTGTCGCTTTCAACGCCGAGTCCTTCGACGGCGCTCAGCACCGAAATAGCCGGCGTCAGCATCCCATCGCCGTAGAAGAGTGCGAGTCCGGCGAGCGATGCGAGTCCGATGGCCGTTTTGATGCCGCGGCCAAGACCAGTCGAACGGTGCGCGAGCGCGGCCAGCGCCATGACCCCGCCCTCGCCATTGTTGTCGGCGCGCATGATGATGAAGACGTATTTGACGGTCACAACAAAAATCAGGGACCAGAAGATCAAGGACAGCGCGCCGAGCACCGCAGGAGGGCCGGGAAGATTTCCGCCGGCGGCAATCACGGACTGCTTCACCGCATAAAGCGGACTGGTTCCGATATCGCCGAACACCACGCCGAGCGCACCCAGCGTAAGACCCGCTTGGCGCCTGAAAGTGGGACCTTTGATCACTGCTTCGCTCATCTAGATCGAGACCTGTGTGCCCAACTCCACGACCCGGTTGGGCGGAAGGTGGTAGAACCGCGCCGGGGACAGCGCGTTTGATGCGAGCCGCATATAGAGCCAGGTGCGCCAACGGCCCAGCTCGGAATGCTCCGCCGGGACCAGCGTTTCGTGGCCGATGAAGAAGGTCGCGGTATCGACATCGATGACGATGCCGAAAGGCCGCGCCTGGGCGAGCGCTTCTGGCACGTCGGGCATTTCGAAGAAGCCATGATGGATGCGCACGCGGAAAAAGCCCTTGCCCAGCTTCTCGACCTCCAGCCGCTGGTGATCCGGCACGATCGGCGTGTCTTCGACCACCACGTTGCAGATGATCACACGCTCATGAAGCACCTTGTTGTGCTTGAGATTGTGGAGGAGCGCACCTGGAACCACGTCGCTGCGCGCCGCCATGAAGACGGCGGTGCCGGCGACGCGCAGCGGAGTCTTGTCCGCCCGCTCGAGGAAGAGATCGATGGGAAGCGAATCATCGCGGATGCGGTCCTGATGGATGCGCCTGCCAAGACGCCAGGTCTCCATCACAACGAAGACGCCGGCGGCGATCGCGAGCGGCAGCCAGCCCCCTTGCGGAATCTTCAGGAGATTGGCGAGCAGCATCGTCACGTCGACCAATCCGAGCACGCCGAAAATCGCGACCGCGAGCTTGACGCCCCAATGCCACTGCTTGGCGGCGACCAGCGAGACATGGAACGTATCGATCACCATCACGCCGGTGACCGCGATGCCATAGGCGGCGGCCAGCGCGCCCGACGTACGGAAGATAAGAACGATCAGCACCACGCCGATCAGCAGCAGCGCATTCATCCGCGGTACGAAGATCTGCCCGAAATCCGTCATGGAGGTGTGGCGAATTTCCATGCGGGGCAACTGTCCGAGTTGCACCGACTGACGCGTCATCGAGAAGACGCCCGAGATCACCGCCTGCGATGCAATGATGGTGGCGCAGGTCGCCAGCACGACCAGCGGATAATGCGCCCAGCTCGGCCCCATTGAATAGAACGCCGTTGCCGCGTGATGCGGATTGACGAGAAGCGACGCACCCTGACCAAAATAGTTCAAGACGAGCGCGGGAAGCGCAACGAAGAACCAGGCGCTGCGGATCGGTACCTTGCCGAAGTGCCCCATGTCGGCATAGAGCGCCTCGCAGCCGGTCACGGCGAGTACGACCGAACCGAGCGCGACGAACGCCGTCCAGGGTTCGTGCGCGAACAAGGAAAGTCCGTACCAGGGATTAAGCGCAGTCAGGATGATCGGCGCGCGGATGATCCAACTGATGCCGAGGACCGAGAGAACGAAAAACCAGACCACCATCACGGGGCCGAACAAGCGTCCGATGCGTGCAGTCCCGCGGCTCTGCATGACGAAAAGCCCGATCAGGATCGCCAGCGTCAACGGTATGACGAGAGGTTCGAACGTATGACTGACGACGCTGAGACCTTCAACCGCACTCAGCACCGAAATCGCCGGCGTCAGCATCCCGTCGCCGTAGAACAAGGCAAGTCCCAGGATGGCACCGAAGCCGATCAGCATCTTGACGCGCCGCCCAAGTCCCGGCGAGCGGTGCGCCAGAGTGGCGAGGGCCAAGACGCCGCCTTCGCCGTTGTTGTCGGCGCGCATGATGAGGATGACGTATTTCAACGTCACGATGATGACGAGAGCCCACAGGATCAGCGATAGCGCGCCGAAGATGGCGGCTTGGCCGGGGACGGCGCCGCCCGTCGCCAGCACTGTCTCGCGCATCGCATAAATCGGGCTCGTACCGATATCGCCGAACACGACGCCGAGTGCGCCCAACGTCAGCAGGGCATCGCGCTTTCGCGAACGTGGCTCTGCCGGCGCATGTTGCGCAGCCGCCGTGTCGGCAGCAGCAAGGATGTCACTTGCCAGCGGTTGTGGGACGGATGCGTCTGTCTTGTTCACGGCGTGCGACTAGGGCTATCCCGCGGAACGTCTGTCGGAGCGGGACCGAGTCGAAGCACCAGTTCCGCAAAGGCGCGGGACATTAGTCTTGCGCCCGCGACAGGCAAAGAGGGGCGAGGCGGAATGGCACAGAAATGTCGCCAAACCACGGAATTCGTTCAGCGAATAGCTCTCGAGCGGGGTGCCGAAACGGTGGGAGCCGCGGGATAGTCGACCGTCGGATCGGACGCGGCGATTTGGCGGGCAATCAGGTCGTCGTCCGGTTTCGTGTTGGACGACACCAGCGGATTGGCCTGCCCCGGCCCGATGAAGCCGCGCAAGGCGTAGATCTTGGTGCCCCAGGTGCCGGAGCGGATATTCCAGACTTTCACTTGGCTCCAGTCATTGTCGGGACTGACGTCGATGACCGGATCGTTGACATAGATCGCGCCGTCGTTGAGCCAATTGGCGTGGTCGATGCGAATTTCGCGCGGCGTGACGAGCCGGCGCACGATCGCCACATGGGCGCGGTGCTTGCCGGCATAGCCCACCATGACCATGACGGAGCCTTCGACGGGGGCGGAGCTACGGTCATAAACGCCGGCGGCTTTCTCCCACCAGGTATAGGCATCGCCATGGATGTCGACGACGGAATGCGCCCGTACATAAGGAACGCACTGAACGGCGCCAGCCACCAACGCCGGCGAAGAATCGCGATCATCATCGGGGAAAAGCGTTGGATCGTCGGCAGGTCCCGCAGGCACGGTGCCGCGCTGATCACGGGCATAAGACGAATCGGGCGGTGAAGGCGCGATGCCATCAAGCGTGCCGCACCCTGCAAGCAGCGTGCACAAGGCAACGGCGGCGGCGTACCGCCCGACTTCGGCAGAAACCATGTATTGCCCCCTTTTTGTCCTGTTGCCGGTCTGAGAGCCATGCTCACAGGAAAGGTTCAAAACGCAGTTAGCCGAGACCGCCAACTTTTAAAAGCAATAAAAATGGTTGATTTCCGCGCTATTCTCTGGATCGGATTTCGCGGCTGGGCAGCGCCGTCGTCGCTCCCGAGAGACCCATCGCGCCGATTGAAACGAGGCCCGTGACCGCAAAAAAGAAGAACGGCGCGCTCCAGGCCTGCTCCGCAAAGGCGAAAATCGGCAGGAGCAGACCCGCAACCAGCTCCGGCCCGCCGCGCCAACCACCGGCATAGCGCTCGCCTGAGCGAAGCGTACGCTGAAAATTCAACTGCGAACTGAAGAAGGCCTCGAAGGTCGCGCGGCTGTTCGCCAGGATCAACCCGCTGGGGAACACCACGGCGAGCGCGATGGAGCGGGCAATGCAGGGCAGACGCTCGCGCCCGAGCATCACTTGGCCGAGATAGAGATAGGCCGTACTGGCGATGAGCCCGAGTGCGGAAACCGAGAGGCCGAGCAGCGAGATACTCAAGAGGTACACGACGTCCATGTACATGAGGGCCAAGCTGATGACGGCGCTGACAAAGGCGAGTGTGTAGAAGGCGAATTGGATCATCTGCAGCGACATGGCCGTCTTCTTCCACAGCGGCATGCCGCTCGCCCAGATCGCAGGCAGAAGCTTTCTTGCCGTCTGGGCATGGCCCGTGGTCCAGCGCGCCTGTTGCGCACGCCAGGCGGCGGCGGTGTCAGGCAATTCGCCTGGCACTTCGACGTCGGCAAGCAACGCGCTTCGCCATCCCTTCATCGCACAGCGCATCGACAGATCGAGATCTTCGGTCAACGTGTCGCCGGTCCAGCCGCCGCCATCGTCAATCGCGTCGCGATTCCACACACCTGCCGTCCCGTTGAAAGACATTGGCACACCGGCGCGAAACCGCGCTTCCTGTTCGACCGCGAAGTGCGCGTCGAGCAGCATGCCTTGCGCACGCGTCAGCCAATTCTTCGTGCGGTTGGCGTGTTTCCAGCGCGCCTGGACATAAGCAAGTCCGGAGTCGGCGATCAGTGCGGGAACGGTTCGACGCAGAAAATCGGTCGGCGGCACGAAATCGGCATCGAAGATCGCAACATACTGCGCATCGCTATGCTTGAGGCCGAAAGCGAGGTTGCCCGCCTTGAAGCCAGAGCGCTCGCCACGGCGCAGCACTTTCAGATTCACATCTTGCGGCACCACGCTCATGATCGCATGCGCGAGTTCCTCGGGGTCGCCGGAGCGCCCGTCGTCCAGAACCTGGATCTCCAGCTTATCAAGCGGCCAGTCGAGCCGCGCCGCGGCCGCGGCGACGCGCACCGCCAAGGGGCCTTCGTCGCAGACCGGCAGCTGAACGAGAACACGCGGCAACGCTTCGTCAGGCAGAAGCGGCCTGCGCACGCGCGGGGCCGGGCGGTACAGCCTGATGTAACCAAGGACGATCAGTTGCAGCGAAAGAGCGGCGATGACGCAGAGGACGCCCGCGAGCGAAATTTGCAAAATCAAGGATAGGCCGGTCATGCGAAGCGTTCGGACCCCACCAAAAAATTCCGAAAAGACGCCCCGTTTCCCGGGGGTTCTGCCTGGGCCCGAACTTGGAACGGGCAGCTAGCTTTAGCAAGGCTGAGCGGCGGCCTCAATCGAGGGTGCGGCGAAATCTGAGCAGCGCGATGGTGAGGACCGCGAACAGAAAGAGAATGAGCGGCCAGACATCCGGCCAGATCTCGACCGGCCCGTTCCCCTTGAGCAGAATGCCGCGGACAACGCGCAGAAAATGCGTTACCGGCAACACTTCGCCGATCCATTGGGCCCATACCGGCATTCCCCGGAACGGAAACGCAAAACCCGACAAAAGGATAGCCGGGAGCAAAAAGAAAACCATCATTTGCATCGCCTGGAGTTGCGACTGGGCAATGGTCGAAAATGTGTAGCCGACCGCCAGGTTCGCGGCGATGAAGATGAGCAGAACCCCGCCCAGCATGGCGAGCGAGCCGATCATGGGTACGCCGAAAATCAATTTCGCGGCGAGCAGGACCAATACGCTTTGCAGCATCCCGACCAGGATGTTGGGCGCGATCTTGCCGATCATGATCTCGGCCGGATGGGTCGGCATCGCCAGAAGGTTTTCGTACGTGCCACGCTCGCGCTCGCGCGTCAGCGCCATCGACGTCAGCAGCACCATCGTCATGGTGATGATGATGCCAAGAAGGCCCGGCACGATGTTGTACTGTGTATTGGCCTCGGGATTGTAAAGCAGGTGAACGATCGTCTGGAACGGCGGCGCGGACTGCGCGCGCTGCGCCAAGGGTCCGGTCAAATCATCGCGCAACGCATCTTGCGCAATGCGATTGATGGCGCCGATCGCATTGGACGACGACGCCGGATCCGTCGCGTCGGCTTCGACGAGCAGGTTTGGCTGCGCGCCCCGAACCAGGTCGCGACTGAAATTCGTCGGGATTTCCACGACGAAGGCGACGTTTCCCTCTGCCAGCAAGCGCCTGGCTTCGACCGGCGAATTCGTCGCCAACCGGATATCGTAGTATCCCGAATTCTGCAGCGCCGCGACGATGGAATCGGAGAAGACGCCAGGATCGGAAATTGCCACGGCGGCAGGCAGATGCTTGGGATCGTTGTTGATGGCAAACCCAAACAGCAAAAGCTGCATGATGGGCACGCCGACGATCATGCCGAACGTCAGCCGGTCGCGGCGCAGCTGGATGAATTCCTTCACGAGAATCGCAAGAATGCGCGAAAGCGAAAAACGCCGGCCGTTCATGACGGATCGTCTCCGTTCTTGTCCTGGAGCTGGATGAAGACATCCTCGAGGCTGGGCGGGGCCTCGTGGATTTCCAACCCCGGCCGGCCTTTGAGACGCTCCATCGCCTTCGTGAGCGCAGCGCGGTCACGACCGCTCACGTGAAGGGCGGTACCGAAAAAGGCGACAAACTCCACGCCCGGCGAACCTTCGAGTTCGCCTGCCAGCGCCCGCGCGCCCTCGCCCTCGGCGACGAATGTGAAGAGTCCTGAGCGTGCCACGACCTCGGCGACGGTGCCGCGCGCGACGATCGAGCCCAGATTGATGTAGACGATGCGATCGCAGCGTTCCGCCTCGTCCATATAATGTGTGCTGACGAGAACGGTCAGTCCTTCGCCGCTCAAGCGGTGGATCTCATCCCAGAAATCCCGCCTGGCCTTGGGATCGACGCCCGCGGTCGGCTCGTCGAGCAGCAACAATTTCGGCGCGTGCAGCATGCAGGCTGCAAGGGCAAGACGTTGCTTCCATCCTCCCGAGAGTGTGCCCGCCAATTGGTCCTGTCGGGCGGCAAGGCCAAGGCGGTCGATCGCAGCGGCTGCCGCATCGCGCGGGTTCGGCAACTCGTAGACGCGCGCGACAAAATCGAGATTCTCTCGGATCGACAGATCCTCCCAGAAGCTGAACTTCTGGGTCATGTACCCGACCTGACGCTTGATCTGTTCGGATTGGGTACGGAAATCGAAGCCGAGACACGTGCCCTCGCCCGCGTCGGCATGCAAGAGGCCGCATAGCATGCGGATGGTGGTGGTCTTGCCCGAGCCGTTCGGGCCGAGAAACCCCCACACCTCGCCTTCCGGCACTGCAATGTCGATTGCGTTCACCGCGGTCTTGTGCCCGAACCGCTTGGTCAGACCATGCACGTCGATGGCGAGCCCAGCCATCAGAGCGGCCGCACCTGCACCGGCTGGCCGGGATTGAGCCTGAGCCCCCCGGGCGCGCGGGCTTCGACCTTGAACACCAGCTTTTCGCGGCTGCCGTTGGAGAAGATGACGGGTGGGGTGAATTCTTCTTGTTGCGCGATGAATGCGATGGTCGCCGTCAATCCCTGCTGACAGCCATCGCAACTGATCGAGACGCGCTGACCAAGTTTGATCTTGGCGAACTGGGTTTCCGGCACGAAGAACCGCACATAGACATTCTGTGGCGGCAGGATCGACACCACGGGTGTCATCGCGGGCGCGTATTCGCCGGTGCGAAAATAGACATCCTCGATCCGGCCGGCGGTCTTGGAAACCACATCGCGTTCCGAAAGCAAGTAGCGCGCATTGGCAAGCGTGGCGCGGGCCTGCGCCTCTTGCGCGTTCATTTGGTTTATGCGGGCCACCGCTTGTTCATAATTGGACTTGGCGATGTCGTAGTTCTGACCCGTACCCGCATTGGCCCGCAGCAAACCGGACTGCCGCACCAACTCCTTTTGCGTGAGCACGAGATTGGCCTCGGCTTCGCGCATCTGTCCCTCGGTCATCGCGATCGTCGCCACGGCCTGGTCTCGCGCCGATGTCTGGCTGGTATCGTCAAGCGCAAAAAGAATGTCGCCGACCTTCACGGCGTCGCCGCGCCTGACGCGCATATGCGCCACCCATCCGGCTTGCGGCGCCGCGACGAAGGCATTGTCGCCTTCGGCATAGCCGAGCCAGGCATCATCTTCCTTGCCGCAGCCGCAGAGCAAAAACAGGCACAGGAGGGCGGCCGCTCGTCTCATGGCGCCGTCCCCTCGACAGCGAGGCCGCGAAAGAGAACATCGAGGTGGGTCTCCACGAGGCCCCGATAGTCATAGGGCTCCGCATCTAGATGGGAAAAGGTCACCCGCCAAATGGCGCAGAGCAGGACCGGCGCCACGCACAGCCGCGCAACATGATGGGTCGGGAGCGGACGAAACTCGCCTTGCGCGATGCCGCGTTCGATGATCGACATCAAAAGCTGCATGCCCTTCTCGATGATCTCGAAGCGGTAGAACTCGGCGAGCCAGGGGAAATTGCTGCTCTCGCTGATGACGATTTTCGGCAGGACGAATCGCTCGCCTTCAACCAGGAGCTGGGTCACGCGCGTCAGAACCATCTTGATCAGGAGCCGCGCCGAACCGTCGAAGTTCTGAACATCCGCCGCGACGTTGGTGAGCGTGGTGCCGACCGCCTCGCGCACCAGCGACTTGAACACCGCCTCCTTGTTCTCGAAATAGAGGTAGATCGTGCCTTTGGTGACGCCGGCTTCCTTGGCGATGTCGTCCATACGCGCGGCAGCGAAGCCCTTGTGGGCGAAGACCTTGAGCGCGGCATCGAGGATCTCCGCAGGCCTGGCTTGCTTACGTCGGGTCCAGCGAGTCTCGGCAGGGAGCGCAGTCTCTTTCATCACCTCAATTAAATAACTGACCATTCAGTTATCAAGTGAATTCTCGAACACAAGCCTGTGAGCCTGTGACCGTGGTATGATGGCGACGCGCGTGGCAGGAGAACCGCTATGAATTTCAATAGGCTAGCTCTTGTATCGACATTTCTGACACTCGCCGCCTGTATGTCGCCCACACCCTATCGAGCCGCGGATCCGGATCACCCCTTGGGCTACTCCGACCAAAGGCTGGCGGACAATCGCATCCGCGTCAGCTTCAGAGGCAATGCCGCAACGGTCAGAGAGCAAGTCGAGAATTATCTCTTGCTGCGTTCAGCCGAAGCGACCCGCGAAGCCGGTTATGCCTGGTTCGAGTTCGACACCCGCGATACCGAAGCCAAGACGACCTATCACACCGACTTTGCCGGTTGGCCCGGCTGGGGTCCGGGGTTCGGCTGGTATCGCCATAGCTGGGCCTTCGACCCGTTCGATGATGTGGAGACCACGATTCCGACGACGCAGTACGAGGCTTACGCCGAAATCGTTCTTCTGACGCCGCAGCAGGCGAAGGCCAATGCGCATTCGCTGCGCGCCGACGATGTCATCGCGCGGCTTGGTCCGCTGGCGGATCGTTCGATGGCTCGCTAGGTCTTCTCAGCCTGAGCCGGACACATGTAGCGTCCTTGCGAACGGACAAGACGTCGATCGCTTCCTGCGCGCACATATGCGGGATGTCGACGGCCGCCAACGGATCGTCGGCAATGATGTCGAATACTGTTCCCGCGACGTTGCGCAGCAACACCCGCTTGGCCAGCAAGGCCGGCATCGGACATTTCAGTCCGCGCAGGTCGAGCACTTCCGCTGTGGCGCAGGTATCGCTATCCATGACGGTCCATCTTACGGATTTTGACCCGCACGCCCATGGGATTGTTCGACGCCGTCGCGCGCGAATACACATACATCTCCGCCATCTCGCGCACGCTGATCGGCATGCGCGACGTGAAGCCGGATAGCCCGCACACGATCGTCGACGTCGTCGAGGCGCAGGCGCGCGCCACACCGGACGCCATCGTGTTCCACTATCTCGACTCGACCATCAGCTACGCCGCCTTGAACGCGGCCGCCGATCGCATCGCCCATTGGGCGCGGCAAACCGGCGTCGAGCGCGGCGAAGCGGTCGCGCTCCTGATGGAAAACCGGCCGGACTATGTCGTCGCCTGGCTCGGGCTGCTCAAGGCCGGCGCGGTCGCGGCGCTGATCAACACGAACCTGCGCGGTGCCGCCTTGGCCCACTCCATCGCCCTCTCGGGCGCGCGACACGTCATCGTCGGACACGAACTCGCAGACGCCTACCGCGACGCCGAGCGGGAGATCGATCCGCGGACGACCGGCTGGTGCGATGGCGGCGCGACCGCCGGAATGCAGGATCTCGATTCGGCGCTTCGATCTCTTCCCTCTCTCCCCGCCGAACGCGCCTGGCGCGACGGCATTCGGTGCAAGGACAGAGCTTTCTATATCTACACGTCGGGCACGACGGGCCTGCCCAAGGCGTCCAATTTCACCCATTTGCGGCTGCTCTACATGATGCATGGCTTTGCCGGCGGCCTGAACGCCAAGGCCTGCGACCGCATGTACAATGTCCTGCCGCTTTATCACTCCGCCGGCGGCGTCTGCGCGCTCGGACCCCCCTTGCTCACCGGCGGCTCCGTCATTCTCAAGCGGAAATTCTCCGTCCACGAATTCTGGGACGACGTGCATCGCTACGAGGCGACGCTCTTTCAGTATATCGGCGAACTTTGCCGCTATCTCTTGAATGCGCCGACGGCGAGGTTCGAGCATGAGCACAAGCTGCGCGTGATCACCGGCAATGGCTTGCGTCCCGAGATCTGGACGCAATTCCAGCAACGTTTCGCCATTCCCCGCATCATCGAGTTCTACGGCGCCACCGAAGGCAACGTCTCGATGCTCAATTATGACGGCAAGGTCGGTGCCGTCGGGCGCATCCCGCCTTATATGCGCGGTCTCATGAAGACGCGGATCGTCAGGTTCGACATTGCGCGCGAAGTCCCTGTGCGTGGGCCAGACGGGCGCTGCATCGAATGCGAAACAGACGAAGTCGGCGAGGTCGTCGGCAAGATCAGCGCCGAACCCGGGCGCAGTTTCGACGGCTATACCACCAAAGCCGATACCGAAAGGAAAGTGCTGCGCGACGCTTTCGAAGCGGGCGACAGCTGGTTTCGCACCGGCGATCTCATGCGGCAAGACGCCCAAGGCTATTTCTATTTCATCGATCGCATCGGCGACACCTTCCGCTGGAAAGGCGAGAATGTCGCGACTAGCGAAGTGACCGAGGCGCTGGGCGTCATCGCCGGCATCAAGGAAGCCATCGTCTATGGCGTCACCGTGCCCGGAACCGATGGCCGCGCCGGCATGGCAGCGCTGGTGACGACGCCGAGCTTCGATATCAGCAAGCTCGCGGCAGAACTTTCGACCGCGCTTCCCGCTTACGCCCGGCCGGTTTTCGTTCGCCTGTTGTCGGAGATCGAAATCACCGGCACCTTCAAGCAGCGCAAAGTCGATCTGGCGAAGGCCGGATTCGATCCCCATGAAATCCGCGACCCGATCTTTTGGTTCGATCCCGAGACGGCGCGCTACAAGCCGCTGAGCGAAGACGTCTATGCGACAATCGTGTCGGGCCGGGTCAAGCTTTAGGCGAAGTTCACCTCTGCGGCCGGGACGACCGCCCCGAAGTCCTGGCTGATCAGATTTTGCAGCGCGACGATATCCTTGGCCGTGGCGATGCGCGTGTCGCCGGTCGAGTGCGCGTCGGAGACCAGCGTAATCTTGTAGTCGCGTTCATAGGCGCCGCGGATCGCGGAGTTCACGCAGAATTCCGACTGCATGCCGGCAATCACGAGATGATCGATGCCGCGCGTCTTGAGCTTGGTATCGAAATCGGTGCCGTGGAAGGCGCTGGATTTGTGTTTCACCGTCACGTCGTCGCCTGCCTCGGGCGCAATGGCATCGTGAAACGGATAGCCCGGAAGGCCGGGTTTGAATGGGTGCCGAGGCTCGTCCACATTATGATGCTGCACATACATCACCGGCGCGCCCGCGGCGCGGGCCTTGGTGATCAGCGCAGCGATCCGCTCCAGGACGCCTTTGTCGTCATAAGGCGGATAGTCCGGGTTCTCCCACATGCCCTTTTGCACATCGATGATAACAAGCGCCTTGCTCATTCGAGAAACTCCGTGACAGGCGTCCACATCGCGGAGCGGCGCGAGGTGCGTTCCGCCACATCCTCCGCGGCGAAATTCTTGGCGACGGCGATGATGTCATAGGCCGGCGGCGGCTTGAAGGTGTTGGCGTTGACGGTGACATAGTTCCTGCCGTCCTCCGTCATGAGCGCGCCGACGAACACGCCGCAGGCCCGACAGATCAGGAAGTCCGCCGTCTTGAGACCGAAGCGATAGCGCTGAAGCTTTTCCCGGTCGTGGATCTTGAAGCGCATCGCGCCGTTGGGATCGCTCGTCGTGCGGGCGCCGTGGGCGCGGCAGAAGCTGCACTGACAGGCACGCAGGCCCAGTGCTTCGACGCTCTGGCTCGCGTCGAAAACGTAGCTGACATTACCGCAGTGGCAGGAACCCTCGATACGGTATCGCGACATCGGTCGAGCATAGCGCAAAATGAAACGGGGAGATGTCAGCAGCACGCATGACACCTCCCCGAAAGTGACTGACCTAAGCTATTCCGCAGCCTTCGGCGTTTTCTTGGCCTGTTCTTCCTGGTGCTTGGCGATGGTCTGCATCGCGGCGCTCATGGCGGCGCCGATGAAGCGCTCCTTGTTGTTGCGCGCCCAGTCGAAGGCTTCCGCCCGCGCCGCGTTGGCGTTGTTGATCACCGGCGTGACATGGCGCTGCCACAACTCATAGGACTTCTTGGTGTTCTCGAAATTGGCCCAATTGTGCGCCAGCTGGAGGAAAACGCCGAACTCGCCCTGCTTGGCCTGCAGGCGGCGGATCTGCGCGATGGCATCGTCAGGCGTGCCGACGACGATCTGTCCGCTCTTGGTCAGGTCCTCCAGCGTCAGCTGTTCCATGCCCTCGCGGCCGGCAACCGCGCTGATGCCGCTGAAATAATTGCGCCACTTGTCGAGACCGAATTCGACATTCTTGTAGGCCTCGGCCCGCGTCTCGGCGATGTGCACCGGACCGACCAGGCGGAGCTTCTCCGGATTCATCTTGCGACCGTTCTCGGCGGCGACTTCGTTGGCGATTTTCCAGTTGATGCCGAGCGCGTCATAGCCGCCTTCCTGCGTCGCCGCCACACACAGCATGCCGAAGCCGTGCTTGCCGGCGAGCTTGCCGCCCGACGGCGTCACCGAAGAGGCGACGGCAATTTCGGGATGCGGCCAGGTGAAGGGCCGGAGCTGACACGTCGCATCGACGAGCGTGAACCACTCCGACTTCTGCGTCACGCGTTCGCCGGCAAAGAGCTTCAGGATCACGTCGATCGATTCGACCATGCGATCGCGCTGCGTCGAGGGATCGATGCCCATCGCGAAGGCGTCGGACGGCAAGAGACCCGGACCGACGCCAAGCATGAAGCGGCCCTTGGTCTGATGGTCGAGCTGAATGACGCGGTTCGCCGTCATCAGCGGATTGTGGTAGGGCAGCGAAATCACGCCCGAGCCGAGCATAATGCGCTTGGTGCGTTCGGCCGCGGCGGCAACGAACACTTCCGGACTGGCGATGATCTCGTAGCCGGCCGAATGGTGTTCGCCGATCCAGGCCTCGTCATAGCCGAGCCGGTCGAGATGCTCGATCAATTCGAGGTCGCGCTGCAGGCAGAGCGTCGGGTCCTCATCGACCGGGTGGAAGGGCGCAAGGAAGATGCCGTTGCGCAATTTGATCGCCATGAACAGTCTCCTGATTTTTTGCGGAATAGCGGTTCCGCCTTATCGCATATCGTTCGGGCCGAGGAAAATCGGAAGCTATAGCTCCGGCGGCGCCCTGAAACCGCCCAAGCCTTCCTCTACGGCGGCCGCGAAATCGAACAAGCGATCCTCGCCGTTCCAGGGGCCGACGATTTGCACGCCAACCGGCAAGCCCTTGGCCGTCTGACCGGCCTGCACGGCGAGGGCCGGCGCATGCAACGCCGTCGCCGGCGAAATCCAGTTGAGGATGTTCGGATAGGGCGTCGGCTTGCCGTCGAGATCGAGGATGCGGTCCTGGAAGCTCGGCTCTTGTTGGTGCGGAAACGCCGTCACCATCGAGATCGGCATCACGATGGCATCGTAGCCCTCGAAGAAGCGGGCGAGCTTGTCCTTGTGCGCCTGCTGTTTGACGTGCGCCGCGGCGATTTCGCGGAAGCTTGCAGTCGCGCGCAAACGGTAGCTCGCACCCGCCGCGTCCGGCCCACCCTCGGTCACGATTTCGCGGTCGCGGGCCCGCGTTGCTTCCCAACTGTCGAGGAGCGGACGCGGCAGACCGGCCGCGATGATCGCCGTCAGAATGTCGAGGTAGAACGCCATCAATTCCGAGCCGTCGATGTCCGGCTTGGCATGCTCCACGCGCGCGCCCGCCTGTTCGAGGGCTTTTCCGGCACGCTCGGTCCCTTCGCGCACTTCGCGCGCCAGCGGCCAACTCGCTTCCTCGTTCCAGATTGCGACGCGCGCACCCTTCACGTCGCGCCGCGCTTTCTCAGGCGTGCCATGCAACACGCTCCACAACAATTTGAGATCGTCGACGTTGCGGGCCATGGGGCCGAAGACGCCGAGATCGCCTTCCGAATATTGATCCGGCGGAGGCGGAACGTGACCGCGGCCGCTGAGCGCCCCCCATGTCGGCTTGAGCGCCGTGACGCCGCAGAAGTTCGCCGGATGCCGGAGCGAGCCGCCGATGTCCGAGCCGATCTCGAGTGGCGTCACGCCGGTGGCGAGCGCCGCGGCCGCGCCGCCCGACGAGCCGCCCGGCACGCGCGTCACGTCATAGGGATTGTTCGTCGTGCCATAGATCGCGTTGTAGCTCTGGATGTCGCTCAGCATGAAGGGCACGTTGGTCTTGCCCCAGATGACCGCGCCCGCCGTCCTTGCGGCCGCCACGACGGTCGCGTCGGCACAACTCTTCGGCCGATCCTTGAATGCCGGATTGCCGGAAACGGCAGGCATGTTCTCGACGTCGAAGCCGTCCTTGATGGTCATCGGCAATCCCGCGAGCACGCCAAGTCGTTCGCCCTTGGCGCGCGCCTCATCGATCGCCGCGGCATCCTTCTGCGCGCGCGGAATGTGGGTTTCGATGACCGCGTTGATCGCTTTTGTGACCTTGTCGTTGCGCGCCAGGTGCAGATCAAGCAGTTCGCGCGCCGAGACTTTCTTCGCCTTCAGTTCGGCGATCATCTCCCGTGCCGTCGCGTAAACGTCGGTCATTTCCCACCCCATTTTCTTCTTCGCCGCCGATGACATAGGCTTGTGCCAAGCCTGTCCAGAGAAAAACGAGGGTGTTCCATGCGTGCCGCAGTCTTCAGGGAAATGTCCAAGCCGCTGGTCATCGAAACGGTGCCCGACCCGAAAGCGGGCGCGCACGACATCATCCTGAAGGTGAAGAATTGCGGCATCTGCGGCTCGGACCTGCACATGACGGAGCCGACATCGGCCATGCCGCTCGCGCTTGGTTCCATCATGGGTCACGAATTCGCCGGCGAAGTGATCGAGGTCGGGAGCGCAGTCAAGCACCTCTGGAAGGCAGGCGACCGGCTCGCCGGATTTCCCGTCATCTGCTGCGGCGACCACACGCCATGCATCAATTTCGGCCTGCGCGGCACCTGCAGCAAGATGCTGAGCGTCGGCCTTGGCGCTTCGCCAGGCGCCTATGCCGAGTATGTCCGCATCGGCGCGGGCAGCGGCTACAAATTGCCGGCGAATGTTTCGTTCCAGGAAGGCGCGATGGTGGAGCCTCTCGCGGTCGGACTGCACGCGGTGGACATGGCCAAGATGCCGCGCGGCGCAACCGTGCTCATCATCGGCGCGGGCCCGGTCGGCCTTGCCACCATGCTATGGGCCAAGTTTCTCGGCGCGCGCCATGTCATCGTCAGCGAAAAGGCCGAGGTTCGCCGCCAGATGGCGGCGAAGTTTGGCGCCACCGATGCCATCGATCCCGGCGAGCCGCTTGTACCGCAGGTGCAGAAGATCGCCGGCAAGGCGCCGGACGTCATCTTCGAGTGCGTTGGCGTGCCGGGGCTTCTCAACACCGCCATGCTGGAAGCGCCGCGCGGCTGCCGGATCGTCGTGGCCGGCGTCTGTCAGCAGCCGGATACGATTTTGCCGTTGATGGGGATCGTCAAGGAACTCGAAATCCAGTTCGTGCTCGGCTACCGCCCCGACGATTTCGACTATGTCATCGCCATGATCGCCAGCGACCGGATCGATGTCGCGCACATGGTCACCGACGTCGTCGACCTCAATGCGCTGCCCGCCGCGTTCGAGGCGCTGCGCAAGCCATCGCATCAGTGCAAGGTGATGCTGGAGAACTGAGCTGACCGACTTTCGGCAGGCGCTGACGAGTGAAAAGCTGAAAGGCGTTTTCGACGCCTGGGACGCTTTGCGCGCGGGACGCATCGGGCCCAAGCGCGACGAGATTTCGCCGGCACCTCTGCGTGGTCTCCTCCCCTTCACGTTCATCATCGACGTCGTCGATGGCGGACGGGATTTTCGCTTTCGTTTTGCCGGCGAGCGCATCATCCAGTTCATGGGGCGCCGCTTTGCGGGAATGTTGCTCTCCGAGCTCTCAGGGACGTCCTTCTTCGACGGCATGCGCGCCATGTATTCGGGCTGCGTAGCCGCAAAGGCTCCTATCAGCAGCGGCGTTCGCCGGTCGACGTACCCGGGCAAGGACTTTCTCGAGATCGAGGCGATGGTGCTGCCGCTCAGCGAAGACGGCGCCGGCGTCACCCACTTGTTCGGCGCGTTCGACAGCTGGCAGCTCGGCACCCATTCGTCGGATCGCTAGGAAACGCCGCTTGCTGGGAGTTCAGAAAATGCCGGCACACTACGACTATCTGACGTTTTCCCTGGAACGCGGCGGCCAGGCATGGGCGGCGTTTTCCGATCATATGCGCGATGTGGCGACGCCTGCCATCGCTTCGACCGGCGGCGAGGTCCTTGGCTTGTTTCGAGGACAGCTTGGTTTCGCATCAAACGAAGCGGTTATGCTCTTGCGTTTCAAGTCGGCAATCCGCGACCGCTTGCGCGAAATCGATCGCGCACCTGGTGTCGTCGCCATGCATCCGGAAGTCCTGACGCCGACGGTCAGGCCAAAAGACGAAGCCGTCCTGACCGGAGGCGGAATTTATGTGCACCGCTGGTTCAACGTCGACGCCGATTCGGTTGCGGATTTCATTTCGCTCTCGAACGGTGCCTGGACGAATTTCGAGGGCAGCTATGCCACCGAAATCTTCGGCCTCTTCACCGCGGAACGCACGGCACAAGACGTTCGTGAGGGTGCCGGCCGTCTCTTGCTCCTGACTTATTACGCCAGCCATGGCGTCTGGGAAGCGTCGCGCGACCAAACGCGTGATCCCAACGGGCTCTTTGTCCAGCGCCACGCCCTGACCCGGTCGACGATCGGGCGAAGCTCCGTGCTCGTTGCGCTTCGCTGAGCCTAGGCGGTTGACTCCAATAGAGATTTTTCCGCGCCGGCGGTTTTCATGACGTTGTCGTCAACGAAGCCTTGCGCGAAACCCGTCCGAACACTTAGATGCGTGCCTTCATCAAGGGAGGTACGGCGCATGTCCGTCGACGGCAAGTGGAATATCACCATCAATTCACCCATGGGCCCGCAGAAGGCGACGCTCGATCTCAAGGCCAACGGCAGCACGCTCACCGGCACGCAGGGCGGCCAGCAGGGTTCCATGGAAATCGCGAACGGCAAGGCGGACGGCAACAACGTCTCGTGGTCGATTTCGATCACCTCGCCCATGCCGATGACGCTTGAGCATTCCGGCACGGTCGACGGCGACAAGATTTCGGGCAATGTGAAGGCCGGCGCGTTCGGTTCGTTTCCGTTCTCCGGCACGCGCGCTTAGGTCATTGCGCGCCAAGTCCAAGGGGCGGCTCTGGAGCCGCCCTTTTTCTTTGTGCGCATGATGCGCTAGACGGGGCGCGCGAGGCAGCGTTGAGAATTCCGATTCACCGCGAAGGTGTTCCCTTCATCGCCATTTTCATCGCGGTGAATGCGTGCCTGTTCTGGCTCTCATCCGTTCTTGGCGTGCTGTTTCTGCCGCTGACGCTTTGGTGCCTCGCCTTCTTCCGCGACCCAGAGCGGACGCCGCCGCCAGGCGACCATCTGGTCATCAGCCCCGCCGACGGCGTGCTCCTTCCCATCGTGAAGGCAGCCCCTCCCGAGGACCTCGAACTCGGCAGTGAACCGCGCCCGCGGCTTTCGATCTTCATGAACGTCTTCGATGTGCATGTGAATCGCATGCCGATCGATGGCGAGATCGTCGCGCTTTCCTATCGGCCCGGGCGCTTCTTCAATGCCTCGTTCGACAAGGCGAGCGTGCACAATGAGCGCATGTCTGCCCGTGTCCGGCCGAACGGCAGTCACGATCCCGAAGCCGACCTCGCCGTGGTGCAGATTGCGGGTCTAATTGCACGGCGCATCGTCTGCAGCCTCAAGGTCGGCGAGCGCATCCGCAGGGGGGAGCGATACGGCATGATCCGCTTCGGCAGCCGGCTGGACGTCTATTTGCCTCTTTCCGCCAGGATCGTGATAAAAGAAGGTTCCGTGACAAAGGCCGGCGTAACGGTTCTCGCGGAACTTCAAGGTTAGGCACGCCATTGACCTATCGCAAAATTGATCCGCGCCGCATGGCCGAACGGCTGGAAGAGCTTTCGGTCGGTCGCGTGGTGCCGAGCGTCTTGACTCTGCTTGGCCTGTGCAGCGGGATCACGGCGATCCGCTTTGCGCTCGATGCCAACTGGCCGGCCTCGGTCGCGGCCATCATTTTCGCGATGCTGTTCGATATGCTGGACGGGCGCGCAGCGCGTTTCCTGGGCGCGGACACGCGCTTCGGCGCGCAACTCGATTCGCTGGCCGATCTGGTTTCGTTCGGCGTGGCGCCCGGGGTTCTCGTCTTCATGTGGAGTCTGTCGCGCATGGGCAATGCCGGCTGGATCGCGGCGCTCATCTTCTGCGCCTGCAGCGCGATTCGCCTGGCGCGCTTCAACGTGCAAAGCGTGCGTGACGAAGGCTCGTCGCCCGCCAATCCTTATTTCACGGGCTTGCCGACTCCGGCCGCGGCAGGTCTTTTGCTGCTGCCCATGCTTTTGAGTTTTCAGCTGGGCGGCGAAGTGTTCCGCCACCCCATGATCAGCGGCGCGATGATCGCGATTGCCTCGAGCCTGATGGTCAGCCAGCTGCCGACGCCGTCGATCAAGTATATGCGTCCCGCCCGCCAGCACCGTGTGATCGTCTGGGGCTTCATCGGCCTTCTGGCAGGCTTCATGATCACCTGGCCGTGGATCACGCTGACCATCGGCATGGTGATCTACCTGACGTCGATCCCCTTCGGCATTGCGCTGCAGGCGCGTCAAAAGGCCCGTTCGCGCCACTGACGTTTGGGCTCAGGACGACTGCTGCTTCAGCACCTCATCGAGCTTGATGCCCTGCTTCTGAAGCATCGCCATGAGCATGTCGTTCTGGCGCTCCAGATGGTTGAGGATCGTCTCGATTTCGGCCTCGGCCTTGATGTTCACGTCCAGATCGTGTTCGGCGCGCGCTTCGGACTGACGTCCTTGGATATTCTGGCCGATCATCAAAAGCGGCATCAAAAGGATCTGGATCATGTTCGAGATGAACAGCCAGAACACGAAACCCATCGGCGGATCGAACTGAAGCCTTGGCGGCGCCAGGAAATTCCAGCCGAGCCAGATCACCGTCCAGCCAAGAATCAGCAAGAAGAACGCCATCGTTCCGACATGTTCCGTAATCCAGACCGCCAGTTTCTCGAGCTGGCCCATGCTGGCCTTGATCTCGGCGTAGGTGTTGTGGAGCGGATGGTGGCGGCGAATCTCCGCAAGCCGTTCAAGGGACAAGTGTGCCATGCGGCGTCTCCTGCCTGATTCCTCTGCGCCATCCATATCGTCACGCTTAGCGCTTGTACACGCGGGCGGGTGGACGAACCGGATTGGACGCGACTTCGGCTGAAGACGCGTGTAGTTTTGTTTACGCGATCGCCGAGCGATCGGCGCGAGGGGATCGTCGAACTGGAAGGGGAACGTCACTTGAGATTTGGAAATCTGCTTTCTGCGGCCTCCGTCGCAGCTGTTATCATGATCTCGTGTCTTACACCCACGGCTGCGAAGGAAGGCGCAGCGGCGCCTGACGGCGCGGCGCGCGCCAATCTTGCGGCGACGCTGGCGCAATACGGCACGGCCAATCACGACCCGGCCGCCCTTCTGGCGGCGGCGCACATTATCAACGGCCTCAAGGCAAACGTCGCCAAGCAGAGCAAGATGCCCGGCGGCGGCAAGCCCGAATCGTACGATGCGCTCTCGCTGCTCAAACTCGCCAAGACCTATGCAACGGGCGCGAACGCATCCCTGGCATCGGCGATCGATGGTGAAATGAAGAATGTCAGCGCGACTCAGGCCGTGTGCTATTACGAGTACTACTGCAATTACGGATATTGCTGGTACCAGTACTACTGCTACTAGCCGGCCGCGACGCTCGCTCGTGCGCGCGCTGCTTTTCGGCGGCGCACTTGCGATCGCCGCCGGGCTGACGCCTTCGGCGCAGTCGGCGACGGCGGTGCGACACGCATTGCTTGTCGCGGTGCAAGGCTATGACAATCTCCCCGGCGTGAGCCTGTTCGACGGCCCGCGCAATTCGCTTCTGCTGTGGAACGACTTTCTCCATGCGCGGGGTTTTTCGGACGTCAGCGTGCTCGCCGAGGGGATGAGCGCGAGCGACGTCAAGTGGACGAGGAACGATCCCCACGTCGCGGCACCGACGCGGGTCAATATCCAGCGCGCCTTCTTCGAACTCGAGAATCGCCTGGCCAAAAGCCACGGCGACGACACGGTTCTGATTGTTCTCATCGGACATGGCAGCCAGCAGCGCGCTGCGCCGAACGACCCTCCCAAGCCGTTCAACCTGGACGAAGTGTTCCTGCCGATGGACGCCGGTCCGAGGCCGAAGAACGATCCCGAAGGACCTTTCGCCAACGCGCTGGTCGACCATGACATTGCGCCTCATCTCAAGACCATGTCGCGTCGCGCGCGCTTCATCTGGCTGATCTTCGATTCCTGCCACTCCGACACCATGACCTATGATGCGTTGCTGCTGCATAGGAAGCCCGTACTGTCCACCGAAATGGGCGCTCTGAATTACGCCGCCCGACCGACGACACCGACCATGAAGGCTGCGGCGCCCGCTCCTGCGTTCGGCCCTTCGCCGCGCGACAAGGACTGGCCGAAGAACTACGTCGCGTTTTTCGCATCGAGCGCCGATGAAACCACGCCCTTGATCGTCGCCGATGCCGGACCCGCGGCGGCGCGCATCGGCGGCGGACCGGCACGCTTCACGGCGTTTTCCTACTTCATCGTCGACTCGCTGCGAAAGAATCCGCGAGAGACATTCGCCGACATCCTTTCCGGCGTGCGAGCAAATTACAAAGTGTCCTATCCGGGCGAACCTTATGAGCCCAAGGTCGAAGGCGGCACGCGTCTCGAATTGCCGGTCGACAGCGTGCTGGGGACGGCCGCGCGTCAGGCCAGATAGGCTGTCGCAAGCAGCACGATACCGACCCCGCCAAACCCGAGCGCCGTGAACCAAAGCCAGTGGCGGCGCGTGATGATCGCAACGGTCGACATCGCAATGCCGATTTCGAACAGGGTTGCCGCCCCGGTCAGCCAATGGTGACGTTCTTCGTGCGCGGCGCTGACTGCCAGCAGACGCACCCGCTCGGCTTCTTCGGCCCGCGCGTTTTTGCGGATCACATCCTGTTTGTCGATATTTTCCTGTACCAGCTTGCGATAACGATCCGCATTGGGTCCGCCATTGTCGGCGGCCACGCCATAGATGTGTTTCTTCAGGCTATCGGCTTGATATTCGCCCCACGCGTCGGTCGCCCTGTCCTGCTCGAGAACCGCCTGGCTTGTGAAATTCAACGCGCGGCCGCCCTCGACGGTCTCGAGACTGCCCGAAACGGCCGCCAGAACGGCCAGCACCGCAACTGAGATCGCGATGCGCGAGATAAAGGGGTCGTCGGCATGCGCCGCATGTCTGGCATGCTCGCTATGTTCATGCGCCTGCAATGCGGAATCGTGCGACATGTCGGTCTCGACCGTTCTAGGCGGCGCCGCGCAGAAAACGTTCGGCGATTGCGGCGTGCAGCGCGATGCCGTTGGCCATGGCGGCTTCATCCATCATCATGCGATTGGAATGGCAGGCGTGCGCGTGATGATGCGACACGCCTTCAGGTGTCACGCCGAGGAAAACCATGCAGCCCGGCATGCGCTGCAGCACGAAGGAAAAGTCCTCCGCGCCCATGATCGGCGCGGGCATTTTCAGAAAACCCTTCTCGCCAAAAAGATCCTGCACCACATTCTGCGCGAAGCCGACGAATTTGTCGTCGTTGATCGTCACGGGATAACCCGGCGTGAGCGTGACGTTCGACTCGACGCCGTGGGCGCGGGCGATTCCCGTCGCGATGCGCTCGATGCCCTCGCGCGCCTGGGCGCGGCTCTTCTCGGAGAAACTCCTGAGCGTGCCGAGGAGGCGCGCATTCTCGGGAACGACATTTCCCGTCGTTCCCGCCGTAATCTTGGTGATCGACAAAACGACGGGATCGAACGCCTCGATCCGTCTGGTGACGAGGCTTTGCAGCGCGGTGACGATTTCGCAGGCCACGGGAATCGGATCGAGCGTGTAATGCGGCTGCGAGGCGTGGCCGCCTTTGCCGACCACTTCGATGTCGATCGTATCGGTTGCCGCCATCAACGGGCCCGGGCGCGAAGCGATGACGCCGGTCGGAACATTGGGCGAGATATGGATCGCGAATGCGGCCGACGGAGTCGGCGCCTGGTCGAGCAGGCCTTCTTCGATGACGAAGCGCGCCCCGGCATAGCCTTCCTCGCCGGTCTGGAAGAGAAATTTGACGTTGCCGTTCAGCTTATCGCGATGCCGGTGCAACAAATGCACCGCGCCGGCCAGCATGGCAGTGTGCGAGTCATGACCGCAGGCGTGCATGCGGTTTTCATGCTGCGACTTGAACTCGACGTCGGTGTCCTCGGGCATGGGCAATGCGTCCATGTCGCCACGAAGCAGGATGGTTGGTCCCTGCTGCGCGCCGCGCAACGTCACGACCAGGCTGGAGGTCGTCTTGCCTTCCACGATTTCGACGTCGAGACCGGCCAGCGCCTCGCGCGCGCGACGCGTGGTCTCCGGCAAATGCAGGCCAAGCTCCGGAAACTTATGCAGCTCACGCCGGAGCTCGACCACCATCGGCATGAGATCCCGGGCGCCCTCGCGCCAAAGCGTCAGATCATCGGCCGGCTTATCCATGTTGCACCCCACGTTGCTGAAAAAGAGTCAGAGAACGACCTCGATGAGACGCGGTCCTTTGTGACGGATGGCGGATTCGTACTGGCTTTCAAAGTCGCGGATATTCGTGGCGCGCGACGCCTCGACGCCCATGCCGCTGGCGAGTTTGACCCAGTCGAGTTCTGGGTTGTGCAGGTCGAGCATCGAAAGCGCCTTTGGGCCCGGATTCAACGCGCCGACACGCGCCAACTCGATGTTCAGGATGGCATAGGAGCGGTTGGCGAAGATCACAGTCGTCACGTCGAGCTTCTCGCGCGCTTGAGTCCAGAGCGCCTGCAGCGTGTACATCGCGCCACCATCGCCGTGCACGCAAACGACTTTGCGACCCTTTGCAGCGACGGCGGCGCCCGTCGCCACCGGCAATCCCTGCCCGATCGAGCCGCCCGTCAGGCCGAGTTGATCGTGCGGCGCCGCGGTCATCGTGGCGAGTGCGGTGCCGGCGCCTGATGTTGCAGCTTCGTCGGAAAGGATTGTTCCTTCCGGTAGATAGCGCGCGATGACCTGTCCGATGGTGTACTGGTCGAATTTGTCGGCGATGGACTCGGGCATCTTGAAGTCTGCGATGTTCGCCGCTTGCTTCGGTGCACCCAGCGCTTCGGCAAGTGCTTCCAGCGCCTGGGTGCCATCTTCATGCGCATGCGCGAGATAGTGCACTTTCGTACTGGCCTGAAGTCCATAACTCGGCTTGCCGGGATAGGCGAAAAACGAAACAGGCGGCTTGCTGCCGACGAGAATGAGTTGCTCGGTGTCCTGGAAGAACTCGACGATCTGTTCGGCGAAATAGGGAACGCGGTCGACGCGCACGCGGCCCGCGCCACGCTGCAACCGTGCAATGAAGGTATCGCAGGCGATGCGTGCGCCCGACTTTGCCGTGATGCGGCCGGCGGCCGTCAGGCCGCGTTCCTTGAGCACGGCACCGCGCATGAGGATGGTCGTCTTCTTGCCGGCTTTCAGCGCTTGCGCCGCACGATCGATCGCGTCGCTCGAGACCGTGGCCGGCTGAATGCGTGGCAGCGCCGGCGCCGGACCATCGGCATCGTTCCAAGCCGTGTCGGCGGGAAGAATGAGCGTCGCGATCTGGCCGGGCGGCGTCAGCGCAGCCTGCACGGCGCGCGCACCGTCCGCGGCCACGGTCAACGCACTCGGCGAGGAATGCACCCAGGCCGAAACCGGGCGCGCGAAGCCGGCAATGTCGGACGCGAGCGGCGCATCATATTGCGCGTGATACGTCGCATGATCGCCGACGATGTTCACGATCGGCGTCGCGGCGCGTCGCGCGTTATGCAGGTTGGCAAGACCGTTCGCGAGTCCCGGTCCCAAGTGCAGCAAGGTGCAGGCAGGCTTCTCCGCCATGCGTGCGTAGCCGTCGGCCATGCCGGTGACGGCGCCTTCGAACAAGCCGAGCACGGCGCGCATGCCGTCGACACGATCGAGCGCGGCGACGAAATGCATTTCCGACGTGCCGGGATTGGAGAAGCAGACTTCGACGCCGCTTGAAACCAGCGTGCGGACCAAACTCTCCGCGCCGTTCATTTTGGTGTCGGCCATGATGTCTTCCCCGAAGTCGTCGCTGATCTAAAGACCATTCTAACCATCGAAATCGCAGCTTTACCGCTCGCCTCCGCGCAAAAATGATGGAAGCCTAGCGTTGCCG
>Ga0068857_100000078_pt1 | contig 56870 bp, 80 predicted proteins | sample KBSCornC72_FD_66591 | JGI IMG/M metagenome (GOLD analysis project Ga0068857, IMG submission 66591) | Corn rhizosphere microbial communities from Kellogg Biological Station, Michigan, USA - KBS Corn C7-2 | ecosystem: Host-associated > Plants > Roots > Rhizosphere > Soil ...
TGAGGTCGTCACCGGGGCGTACGCGCGCAGGCTCAACGACATGTCTCCGGTTTCTCGAAGCGGCAGGGTGAACCCGGAGATGACCTGCGTGCTGGACACGCCGTCGGCCTGCATCTGTACAAGGTCGCCCAGCTCGATCGAGGCGTCCGGGACGATCGAGACGGGATCCCAGGTCTGGGTGATGGCGGTGGCTGCCCGGAGCTGGTTGGTGGCGGCCTGGAGGCACTGGGACTGCGTCAGGGCGGCCTGGTTCTGGATGAGCAGCGGCTTGCGGCCGAAGTTGCCCAGAAAGTACGTGGGGCTGGTCGGGTTGAGGTCCCGGACGATGGCGTGCTGCGGCGAGGAGCCGTCCTGCCGTTCCGAGGCGAAGATGACCGAGTTGTAGACGCCGGTCCGGGACACGGTGATCGTCCAGTCGGCGATGCCTCCCAGCGCGCCCGGCGCGAGGCCCGTCCCGTCGGTGAGGGAGAGCTGCGCGACCTGCCCGGGGTTGGTCCAGGGGGTAAGCCGCTGCACGAAGCTGCCGTCAGCGAGCGGGTACCAGAGCATCGCGACGGTGGCGGACATGTCGTCGAGCGCCTGCGCCCGGTCGGACTGCCAGGCGATCGGCGGGATCTTCACGCCGGTCAGGTCGCTGGTGCCGAACGTGGCGTCAGGAAGCGCGCCGAGGACCAGCCGCCGGAACTCCGCGTTGATCGTGTTCGTCGGGACCGACGACTGCGGGGTCTCGAAGATGGCGTCCACGACGTCGGCGGCGAGGTCGTTCGCGGTGAGCGTGACCTGCCCGCTGCGGCCCATGGCGACGGTCTCGATGCGGCCGAAGAAGACGGGGAACTGCACGATCGACCTGTCGCCGTACAGGATGCCCCGGTACGCGGCGATGCGGTTGCCGAACGGGCTCAGCAGCCCGTCAGGGTCGACCTCCCCGGACGGCAGGACCGGGAACCAGGACCGGTCCACCGTGAGGCTGAGAACGCGCGCCACGCGGCTCGTGAGGGTCGCACGCACGCTGCCTTCGATGAACGGCAGCCCTTCCCCCATCGTGCCGGAGTAGAGGACGGTGCCGTCGCGGGCCAGAACGTCCACCCGGTTATAGGCGGTGTGCGGCCGGACCAGGGCGTCGCGGTACCGGGCGTCGAGCCCGCCGTCCCAGACCATCAGCCCGCCAGCCCGTCGAGCACCTGGATCCAGGTGAGTCCGGCCGAGTTGACCGCCCCCCAGGTCGCGTACCGGTTGCACGTGTCCTGCCAACGCGCCCCGACGGTCCCCTGCATCGGGCCGCCGGGGGCGGCGCACACGGTGTGCGGCATGGAGTGGACCCGGATCGGGATCCGGTGGTCGGGCAGCACCCGCGAGATCGAGTTGGCCCCGACGGAAATGTATCGATCAGGGAGCCCGTACTCGTCGGGGGCCTGGAACAGCAGCGGTGACCCGGAGGCGAGCAGGTTGATCAAGCGGTCCCGGTCGGTGAAGGTGCGCGACACCAGCGTCAGCGTGGAAGAGGGGGCCGACCGCTTCTTCGACACGACGGTTGCGACGTCCTGGTTGTTGACGTTGAACACGGCCGAGTTGGCGGCGTACTGCTCGGTATCGAGAGATTGCCAGAAGACGCCCTCTGAAGGCGTGCACAGCGGGTTCGGATCCCAGGCGAAGTCCACGCGCACGTTGTTGCCAGGCGCGAGCGGGTCCTTGAACTGGCAGGCCCCCAGCGACGACAGAAGGACCGCCGCCGAAGTGGCAGAGTTGGCGCTGAAGTTGGTCACGACCAACGACGCGACGTTCGCGGTCACTCCCGACCCAGGAGTGCCGGTCATCTGGATGAACGGCTGCACGGTCACGGAGTTCGCCGGAACTGTGCTGCTGACGACCAGCGTCGTGGACCCCAGGACGGTTCCGCTGGTGGTGGGGGAACTGAGGACCGCGCCGGTGGAGTCGCGGAAGGTGAGCCCAACAGCGACGCCGTTGGTGGCGCTGGTCGAGACCACCAGTGTCGCCGTGACTGCGGCTCCGGGCGTGACGGGGATGTCCTCGGCACGAATGGTGGGGGTTGCCGTCGCCCCGGCCGTGTAGAAGCTCAGATAGTTCTTCCCCGAGGTGTCGGCCGTGATCCGCATGACGATGGCCGGGTCTGTCACGTACCAGGGGTCGGTGTAGCCGCCGCTGAAGTCGGTGTTGACGTTGAGCGTGCCGATCGGCGCGGCAGCGGTGTAGTAGAACGAAGCGTCGAGGGGTGCCTCGGTGTCATAAAGGACCGCCTTGTATCCGGCGTACATGGGGGCGTACGCGATTCCACCAGCAGTGACGGAGCCGCCGTGGCCCCGAACCGGGGTGGTCGCGCCGGTCAGCGGGTCGACCCGGTTGACGAGAACATAGGGTGCGTCGGTGTCGGTGAAGTCCACGTCGAGGCGGATCTGAGACTTGAGGTTGTCCGCAGTCGCGGTGATCGTCGGCACCTGGTCACCTCGTCCCGTACGCCAGTTCGTTTGCCTGATCGTTCAGCTTCTTGTCGACGACCGTGCCGAGGATATCGGTGATCTCCCGGGTACCCAGGTAGACCCGGACCAGCGTGGTTCCGGCGTTGCTCATCTTGCTCCCGAGGATGTCGAGCAGGCCCGTCTGCTTGGCCACGGCCGCCGCCTTGGCCGGGTCCGAGAGAGGAACGACCGCCTCCGGCCCTGCCTCGCCGACGACGGCGAGGGTGGGCGCGTTGACGAGACCGCCGGAGGCGAGCAGCGGGATGTGCGGCAGGCCGATGTGCACGATGCCCGCGACCTTGTCGATGCCGGAGTTGAAGCCGGAGATGACCGAGTTGATGCCGGAGCGCAGGCCGCCGAGGATGTCGTGGCCGACGTTGCGCATGAAGCCGGAGATCCGGCCGGGCAGACGCTGCACGAAGTTGACGATCGCGTTAGCGCCGTCGGCGACCTCCCGCTTCGCCCAGTTCCAGGCGTCCCGGAACGCCCCACCGATGATGCCGGGCAGGCGCTGCACGAACGAGGCGATCTTCCCGGGCAGCACGGTGAAGACGTAGAGGACGGCGTTCACGCCCGCCCGTACGGCCGCGTCCCAGGCGGCCTGCACGATGTGCCAGAGGCTGACCAGGAGCTTTGCCAGGCCGATCAGGGCGTTCCAGATGAGGCCGGGGAGCTTGATGAACGCGGCGACGATCAGGCCGATGCCGATGCCGATGGCCTCACCGGCGAGGTGCAGGGCGTCGAGGAACGCCTGCCACAGCAGGTGCGGGATCGAGGAGATCGCGGCCCAGATCTTCCCGGGCAGGCTGGTGAAGAAGTTCGGCAGGGTGACGGTGAACCAGTTCCCGATCGCCGCGCCGACGCTCTCGATCCAGTGCCAGATGCCGATGAAGAAGTTCTTCACGGCTTCCCACGCGACGGTGAGGGCGTGGGTGACGACACCCCAGTTCTTGTAGATCAGGTAGGCACCGGCGGCGATGGCGGCCACGGCCAGGATTATCCAGCCGACCGGGTTGAGAGCGTCCACGATCGCCTCGTACACGGCGACAGCGACCAGGGCGGCCCGGTAGATGAGCCACGCGGCGGCGGCGGCCTTGAGCAGGTCGGGATGCTTGCCCAGCCATTCGGCGACGGCCTGAAGGTGCGGGGACAGCTTGGCGAGCGCGCCAGCCAGGCCGGTGCCGAAGGCGGTGACGAGGCTGGCGACGGCCGGGAGCAGCGGCACGATGATCGCCTGGAGCGTCTGGAGGGCGGCGTTGAGGAGCTGGAAGATCGCAGCGAGGGCCTCCTTGCCCTGGGCAGTGGCGAAGAACGCCGCGAGGTCGCCGATGAGGGTGGAGAGGAAGCCGAGGGCCTGCCCACCTTGAGCCTGGAGCGCCCCGATGATCTCCCCAACAAGATCAAAAACGTTGCCGAGAAGGCTTCCGAGCTGCTGAAGAATCACCAGCGCATCCCCGAAGAACTTCGACAGCGCCCCCGAGTCGGCGGCCTCATTGATGAACGCCGCGAACGACGAGAGCAGGCGCGCGAACCCGCCCGACAAGGTAGTCACCAGCGGCCCGGCGGCGGCAGCGATCGACAGGAACGCGCCAGCCAGGTGCCCGAGCGCCGGGATGAACGGCTTGATCGCGTTGTGCGCGTTGACGAAGATGTCGGCGATCTCGTTCCGGGACCGGGCCGACCCGAACGCGGTGATCAGATTGGAGCCGATCTTCCCCAGGTCCACCGACAGCCCGACCAGGCCCTTGTGCAGCACCGGCAGCAGGCTCCGGGCGGTGTACGTGACCGACCCTTCGAGCTGATTGAAGAAGACCTGCTGCACGTCCTGCTGGAGCTGGTGGAAGGCGGGGTGGAGCTTCTGGATCTCCCGGACGAAGGAGCGCGCCGACGGCGAAAGCTTCTGCATCGCCGCGTCGAACTGCTTGGCCTTGGCCGGGTCGAAGGCGGTCTTCAGGGCAGCCCCGACGCCGTTGGTGGCCAGCTTCAGCGCGGCGAGCGCGCCGACCATGGTGCCGATGGCGGCCGGGATGGTGGCGGCGAGGGCGGTGGCGGCCGGGGCGAGGGCGGCGACCAGCTCCACGGCGAGGGCGATGAGGGTCGGCATGAAGGCGGCGGAGGCGAACGCAAAGCCAGCGCTCAAACCCTTGCCGAGGGAGAGTCCGCCCTTGCGACCGGACTTCTCCATATTGTTTTCGATCTTGCGGTCGACGCCCCGGCCGACCTCGTCGGCGGCGTGCTCGCCAGCCTGCTCGGCGGACTTATCCAGCTCGTCGAACTTCAGACCCTTGGTCTGCTCGTCCAGCGCCGCCTTGATCTTCTGCCGCAGGCCGGGCGTGAAGTTCTTGAGGTCGGCGAAGACCTCGACAAACGCGCGCCCCAGACTCCCTGCCATGGATCAGGATCTTACGGGTTCGGGAGGGGCGGCCTGGCCCATCAGGGCCGCAAACGCCGACTCGGCGGCCCGCTGGTCGTACATGTCCTCCGTCTTGACGCCCTCCACCCCGATCGGGGGCAGCCGCAGGTCGATGTCGAACTTGTTCCGCTCCTTCTCGTCCATCGTCCGCACGCAGATCACGTAGATGGCGTTCAGGGCGGCGGCGAGGCTGACCTTCTCCAGGTCAACCCCGAGACGGGTCAGCTCCCCGCCGATGATGTGCCACGACGCGGCCGACGACCGGATCAGCCGGTCCGCCTCCCACCAGGACCGACCGGCGGCGGCCGTCAGCAGCTCCCGGGACCGGGCGACGATCAGGTCGGTGTCGATGACCTCGTCCAGCAGCAGCTCGCCGATCCGGTCGTCGGCGTCCGGATCCATCATCCCGGGGATGAGCGGCAGCACGGCCTCCTCGTCGAGGATCGCCAGGAACCAGTCAGCGGCGGGCCGGGCAGGGACCACGAAGGTTTCCCCGCCCAGCTCCACCTCCAGCGCCCAGATCTTGAGCGCGGCGAGTGCGTCGGCGGCCACGCCTCAGCCCAGATCCTGGTGCGCCTCGGGCAGCAGCAGCCTCTGGGACGGCGGCAGCGGGGTCTTGTCGGGCCGAGCAGCGATCCAGCCGCGCCGCCGGATGGCGTCGGCCAGCTCCTCGTCGGGGATCATGTCCAGCGGCCGGTTGCCGAGCCGCTTGCCCATCCGGACACCCTGGTTGTACGAGACGCGCCGCAGGTGGTCGTGCCGCCAGAAGTGGAACGGCAGCCAGACCGCGAGCGCCACGTAGGCGATGAGCTGGATGGGCCAGGGCACGTACTTCGCGATGTACTCGGTCCAGGGGATGGTGCCCGCCGGGTGGAAGATCCCGGCGACCACCTCCATCACGATCGCGGCGAGGGTGATGGACAGGAAGACGATGGTCCAGACGATCCGCTTGGTCCTCAGCCCCGTCACCGGGAGCGGCCGGTGCGGGCGCGGGCGCGGCGGACAGGGGCCGCCTTCTTGGCGGTCGGGTTCTTCGTGCCGTTCAGCTTCTCCCCGGCGACCCGGATGGAGTCGAAGACGTCCTCGGCGGACACGTCGCCGTCCACCATGGCGTCCTCCAGCCACAGCTTGTCGTCCTCCTTGACGACCATGCCGTCCACGATCTTGCCGAGGGTGCCGAGGTTCCGGACCGTGCGGTCGCGCTGCTCCTCCGTCATCTGCTCAGCGTTTTCGATCTTGGGAAGGTTCCGGAACGCCCGCGCCAGCACCACCAGGGCACCGTCGGTCGGGGCCCGCATCTCCACCTCGCGGTCCCCCAGCGGGACCATCACCGTCAGCTCGCTCACTTCGTGAACCCCTTCCCGGCACCCCAGGACAGGCCGAGGCGGGCCAGGTTCTTGTACTCGGGCACCACGTGCCGCTCCCCGGCGAAGTGCTCCAGCGCCTGCCACAGCGTCTGGTCGTCGCATCCCGCGCCGGGGTTCGGCGTCGGCGGGACCGGCTGCGGCGTCGGCGGGGGGGCAGTCAACGGCACGAAGATGGTCGCGTCGCCCTGGTCGTCCACCAGGCTCTTGAAGTCGTCGAGCGTGAACCAGGCCCGGCCGGGGATGCCGTCGCGCTCCACGCCCCAGTCCGACCCCCACGACTGCGTGAACCACGCCTGACCCTGGTCGACGTCGATCTTGTCGAAGACGATCTCGTGGCCGCCCGCGAGCCCGGAGTTGCGGTCGACGGTCATCCTGCCGCCGTCGCCCACCTCGAACATCGAGTTGAACCACTTCATGCCGACGATGATCGGGCCCTCGCCGAGCGCCAGCGCAGCGTCCTTGCCGGTGGTCGCGTGCACGTAGCCAGAGATCATGCTCGCATTCTTCAGCGCCTGGGCCGCCGCCAGGCCGTCGGAGCCGGTGTCGGTCGGCGGGTACTGCCCCGGGTAGCTGTCGATGGTCGTCTCGTCCTCGTACAGCAGCGTGGAACCGTTGTCGTCGAGGCTGTACTTCAGCGGCGGATCGAGCGGCTTGCGGAACGTGGTCTCCCAGTACGGGCTGGTGACCATCTTGCCCAGCGCCGCCTCGGCGGTGCACTTCCCCAGGTCGAGCTGGTTGAACGGACCCTTGTGCCGCTTCCAGTCGCCGTCCGTCTGGATGGTGCTGACCGGCCGGTACGGGTACGCCAGCGACCGCGAATCGACGCGGATGTTCCGGCCGAGCTTCGGGTGGTAGGGCAGCTTCTCCTGGACAATCGTGATGACCTCGGCCATCGTCTCCTCCTCCTACAGGTCGCCGCCAGCGTCTGCCGCTGCGGCGCTCTGCATCTTGTAGCCCTCCTGCGCGGCGACCTCACGGAGCGCGTCCCTCAGCCAGGGCTTGCCGGGTCGGGCTGGCTGGTGGACCCACTTGCGCACCATCTTCTGGCCGCCCCACACGAACGCGAGGGCCTGCTTGTTCTTCGGGCGTATCACGATGGCCCTGCGGCCCTCGTGCACAGGCAGAGCGTACTTGACGTTGGTGAAGACCTCGCCCAGGACTTTGTTGGTCGAGGTCTTGATCCGGAACTGGTGCGAGGCACGCAGGTTGCCGGTGTCGACGGGGGTCAGCACCTTGCCCCGGTTCAACACCCGCAGGGTGATCCGCGTGACGTCCCGTCCCGCAAGGTCGTGCAGGACGCTGTCGATTACCGGCTTGAACAGCTCAACCCGGACGCTCTTCACTCCCATGCTGCGCCTCCTCGACCCGCGCGGCCGGAGCCTGCGGAGCCACACTGCCCTGCGCCTCGGCGACGGTCGGCTCATCCGTCACGTCCCGAAGATAGCCGGACTCGACATGCTGGGTGGCCCAGCCCAGGTCGTCGGCGTCCTGCTCGAACCGCTCCCCGGCGTTGAGGCCGCTGAAGCTGATCAGCACCTCGTACGTGCGCGGCTTGGCCTTACGGCTCACGTTGCCCATGGCGTTCTCCTCAGCAGTCGGAGCAGGGATTCATCACGGAGACAGTCACCCGGAGGGTACCCCCCATGCAGCCGCCCTCAACCGACAGCGGATTCCATTCTCCGACGGCCCGGCGCTGGGTGTGCGGGAAGCAGCAGGCCGCCGCCCGGCGCATCAGGTTCTGATGCTGCATCAGGGTGTTGTGCGCGTTCAGCCAGTCGGAGGTCGACGGCGGGTCCATGTTGTCGAACGCCTGGTCGGAGTCGGACCAGGGCATGCAGAACGCGGTGCCCATCTCCAGCACCACGGCGTATGCGAACGGGCCGCAGGGGGTCCAGGTGTTGTCCGGCCCCGGGAACGAGTCCCACGACGGATAGACCTGCGCCACCCGCACCCAGGCGAGCCCGGCGCAGCACTCGTCCACGTTCGGACCGGCCAGCGGGCCGCCGTCCGCGCCCGCCCGGATCTCGATCTTCGCGGGCGGCGAGGGCAGCTCGTTCATCTGGGTGGTCAGGCAGGTCAGCAGGGCGGTCGCGACCGGGGTGGCGATCAGGTCCGGCGGTCCGAGGGTGGGCACGTTCAGCGTGGCCGACATGTTGCCGGAAGCGGTGAACGTGGCCGCCAGGTGCGTCTCGTTCACCGTCGCGGCCGTCATCGAGCCCGTGGCGGTGAGGTTCGCCGCGAGAGACACCTGCCGGGTCATCGCGGCCGTCATCGAGCCCGTGGCGGTGAGGTTCGCGGCCAGGCCGACTTCGCGGGTCAGCGGCGCGGTCAGGCTTCCTGTCGCGGTGAAGTTGACGGACAGGTCCACCGTCGTCGCGGTCTGCGCCAGGATCTCCACGCCGGAGGCAGCCCAGGCGAGGGTGCCCGCCGGGACGGCCACGCCGATCGTCGTTGCTCCCGCCGACGCGATGGCGGCGTATGCGAAGTATTGGACGCTGTTCGACCCCAGGTGCCCGTCGAACATGCCGTCCTCGACGGTCCCCGCCGGGGTGTAGACGCGGCTGACGGGGTCGCGGCTGTTGAGGTCCACCATCGACCAGGAGCACACCGAGTTGGGGGCCGTGGTGTTGATGTTGGAGACCATGTCGCCGCCCGCCCCGGTGACGATGGTCAGCACGGCGGGGGTGGCGGCCAGCATGGCGCTGCCCCAGCGCTCCACGATCATGGAGTGCCGGGTGGCGGAGCCGGGCATCGTCGCGGAGATCGAGAAGGCTCCCGGGGTGCCCGCCACGGTGCAGACGTACGTCGCCGACCAGCCCTTGAACCCGCCAGGCGCGGTGATCTGCGCGGGCTGGTACGTCTGGCCGCCGCCGGACGGCGCACCCATCGGGGAGCCGGTGTCCCACGTGGTCAGCTTGACCACGATCACTTCGCCGTTCGGCGGCGTGAACGACGGTGACGTGAGGGTCGAGTTGTCGGCCCCTGGCGAGTAGACCTCGTAGTGGGTGGTCAGGGTCGGGTTGCCCATGTCCGCCTCACTGCATGTTCAGAACGAGAGCCCCCGCGAGAATCCGCAGCGTGTCGCCCAGGTTGACGGCCTTGGACGCGACCGCAGCGCCCCACCACCAGCGGAACGGGGTGCCCGCGCTGTCCCAGATCTCTACGCCGACCACCGTACAGGTCGGCATGTTCGCGAAGACGATGTCGGCCGAGTTGGCGGTCTGGGTGGTGCCGGTCGCTGTCGGGAAGGCGACGGACTGCGGCGCGTACGTGGAGCCGCCCGCGTTGGCCACCTCGGTACCGGCGACGGAGTCCGAGCCGTTCGCCGTCATCAGCCGCACCATCAGCGGGCCGGTCAGGGCGGTCGTGGAATTGCCGGTGAGCCAGTTGAGGACTCGGGCCTCAGCCGCATCGGTCAGGTTGTCAGCCATCTGCTACCTCACGGCCAGGTCGTTACGCGTACGGGGGAAATGTCGGGCGAGACAACAATCGGGCGCTGCGCGAGCCGTCCGGGGTTGAACTGCACGACGAGCTGATCGACCTCGTTGAGGCCGGTGAGCCCACGGTCGAGGTAGCTGTTGACGCTCGGGAACTGCACCGAGACGCCCTGGCGGGACAGCGACTGCATGCGCTGCGGAAGGCGGCATGGCTGGCCTTTGATGGCCTTGCCGATCTCGCAGGCGAGCTGGCTGACGGCGTCCAGGGCCTCGGTCGGGACGGTCCGGCCGAAGACGCCGGTGATGAGGAAGACGTTGGTCCCGGTGTTCTTGTCGAAGTCCTGGCACTGCGGCCAGCACGCCCCGTCGGTGCGGACCAGCCAGTGGGCGTCGTCCACGCGGTAGGCGGACGGGTCGACGGTGGCCCCGTCCACGCTGACGGAGGTGATCGAGACGGTGCGCGGCAGCTCCACCTCGCAGGTCGCGCCGCAGCAGTTGATGCCCCGGCAGCCCGCGTTGTGCCAGACGCCGTTCTGGATGTAGACGGGGTAGTACGAGTTGCCCTCGTCGGTGCCCCACGGGTTGATCAGGTTGACCGGGTAGGTCTGGTAGAGCGGCGGCAAGAAGGGGGCGTTGCAGGGCCTGAGCGTGAGCGTGACGGTCCCGAACTGGCGGCCGGTCAGCGCGTACACGGTGAAGGCGGCCAGCCGCAGGGCGAGGGCCTGCTGGTCGGCGGTCAGGGACGTCCAGGTGTCGGAGCAGCCCGCGAAGTTCGAGGCGGTCCACCCGTCGGGTACTGCGCTGACCACGGCTCCTCCTCCCGTCGTTTTCGATCATGAGTGGAGCGGAAGGCCGGTCCCCTTCCGGCCCCCCGCTCCGCCTTGCCGGTCTAACCCCCTGACCGGAAGGGTCTCAGCTCGCGCAGCCGCACGAAGGCGCGGGCGGTGCGAGGTACGTCCACTGGAGGTGCCGGTGCGTGTCGCTCGGGAGAGCGACCAGCAGCTTCTCGGACGCTCCGGTGGTCATGTTGGCGAGCACGTTCTTGGGGCCGGTGCCCCAGTTGGTGCCCTGCTTGGTGCGGCCCGACACGGTGAACGACACGTTGCTGTTCTCGATCTTGAGGTCACCGACGGTGCCCTCGACGACGTTCGGCAGCAGGAAGTAGCCGTACGGGACCAGGGAGAACGTCCCGACCGTCACGCAGGAAGCGCCGGACATGTTCGTCCAGACCTCCAGCCCGAACGCTCCGGCCGCGTAGTTGCTGGTGCGCGTCTGGAAGCCGACCGCCTGCGGGGAGGCCGCGTCGTTGAGCACCAGCGTGGAGCCCGTGACCAGGTTGAACAGCTCCGGGTCGACGTTGCAGAAGGTGATCGTGACTTCGATCCACTTGAGCTGCTTGGGAGACTTCTCGTTCACGCACATGACGCCAGCGGCGTTCATGACGACGATCTCCTGGCCGCTCTCGACCTGGTCCTGCATCTCCACCGATACGAAGCCGGACGAGACCGCCGAGACGCAGGAGCCCACCTTGGGGGTACCGCACGAATCGAGGGACTGGACCCGCATGGTGGTGCCCTGAATGGGTGCCTGGCACACGGACGACATGCTTGCTCCTTAGTGGCTTTCCGGTGCCCGGCCCGGACGACGCGTACGGGTCTGGGTGGCGGCGGTCTGGCTGGCGGCCAGGGCGTCGGCGGCGGCCTGGTCCCCGTCCTTCGGGCGGTCGTCGTCGGTGGTCGCCGCCTCCTGCGCCGCCCGGACGTTGTCCGCCGCGACGGCGTCCTCGTTCAGGCGAGCGGGCTGCTCGGCGTCCATCTCGTCGACGTTTTCGATCTTGGAGGGCCAGCGCTCCGCGCGGTCCGCCTCGAACGCCTCCGCGACATCGTCCGGAACCCGGAACGACAGCCCGGCATCGTGCTCGCCGCGCTGCGCCTCGACGACGCGGGGGTTGTACTCCTTCTCCTCGGCCAGCTCCAGGAGGCGGGAAGCCACCTCGTGATCCGGCTCGTGCGTGTTGACGATGACGATGGCCATGGCTCTGCTCCTCAGTACAGGGTTCCAGCGACAGTGGTACCGGTACCCCGCGTCATGCTGTCCAACTCGACCAGCACGAAGAACGCGACGCAGTCCACCGTCGTCGCGTACGCCTGGAAGCCCGTCGTCTGCCAGGCGTTCCCCGACCGGTCGAACTCCTTCTCCGGGGGGTTCACGTAGACCTGCGGGTCCCGCCAGACGGTGACCGCGCCGGTCGCCGCGATGTACGCGGTACCAGCTCCGGCCGCCACCCCAGTCACCGGGTGAGCGTTGGCGTAGCCACGGCCGAACGACCAGACGTTGCCCATCGCCGTGTACTGCTTGCCGGTGAGCGACTTGCCCTGCTGCGGCAGCGGCATCATCTGCCGCTCCACCAGGAACGGGGTGATCAACGGCCGGGCGTGCAGGATGCCCGGGTAGCTGTACTGGGCCAGCGCGTCTTCGAGCAGCCCGACCCCGTACTCGATGGTGACCGCCGTGCCCGGGGTGGGTGTGACGTCCAGGATGCCCGCGTTGCTGGTGTTGGTGTTGCCGTTGAACTCCCAGCGCTGAAGCACCGGCTGCACGTCGGCGTTACCGCCCCAGAAAGCCTGCTCCGCGACGTACTGCGCATTGTCGTTGATCCGGATACGAACCCGCCGTTCAACCTCGGCCGCGTCGTACGAGACCGCGCCGAGCTTGATGCCCGCCTGGACCTGGAACGGCAGGCCGGTGGCTACGCCGTCACAGACGTCGATGCCCGGGGGAATCGTCGCGCCGGTGCAGGAGGCTGCCGCGAGCAGGTGGCCCTGTCCGCAGTGCTCCTCCTCGTACACGACCCCGCCGATCGCCCCGTGCGCGGGCAGATCGAGCGGGCCGTTGGCGGCCGTGAACAGGCCGTACCGGATGTTGCCGACCGCAGGCTGGTCGACGATGACCGGCCCGGCCAGTGGCGTGAGCGTTGCCATGCTTCCTCCCCTCCCAATCCGAAGGTGGGTTCCCGGGGGCGACGGTCTGCCTTAGCGGCAGGGACGCCCCCGGGAGCTTGCTACGGGTTGGTCCAGGTCGGCTGCGTGGTCGGCGCGTACGCACCGGCACCCGAGGGCACCAGGCCGCCGGTGATGCCGCCGATGGTGTAGACCCGGGAGTCGAAGCAGGTCTTCGCGGCGAGGATGCCCTGCTCGGTGAAGAGCTGGGTCGTCTTGTTCTGCGACAGCAGGGTGCTGTCGTAGACGGTGTCGAGGGTGATGATGTCGGCGTTGCCGCGCACCCAGGTACCGGCCGCGTACAGCAGGAACTGCATGGTGTGCGGGAAGTCCTGCACGAAGTCGGTCGACGTCGAGGACTGACCGAACTGCTGCCACGCCGACGGCGCGCCGGTCGGGTAGGCCGCCCAGTAGTAGGCGTCCTGCCAGTCGTAGACCCACTGGGCGCGAGCGCCACGGACGGCCAGCCAGGAGTTGATGCGCTCCATGGTCAGGTTGAACTGGTCGTTCGTGCTGTCGGCGTCGTAGAACTGCTTGCGCGCGATGTCCGACCGAATCCAGGCGAGCGCCCAGTACGGCAGGACGACTTCGAGGGTGGAGGCGACGGCCATCCGCTGGCGGTACTTGTAGTCCATGATCGCCATGTCGAGGGCGGTCAGCAGGGTCGAGACCACGGAGTGGTCAGTGGCCCAGGTGGTGCCCGCGCCCGGGGTGTGGCTGGTGACGCCCGACGGGAGGGTCAGGGCCGTGGAGCTGCCGACCAGGGCGTTGATCATGAAGCTGTTGATCTTGTGGTTGTGCGCGACCATCGCACCCCGCACGAACCGCGCGATCAGCTCGGGGTAACCCCGGAGCTGGAGCAGGTCCGTCTGGATCGCCAGGCCGTCGGCCTCCAGCCGCGTGTCGGTGAAGGTCGGGCACGGAACCGACATGGTCGGCTTGGTAACACCCGAGATGATCTGCGCCTCGGTGTAGTGGAAGTAGCCCGCGCCGGTGTAGATGGCCGAGAAGTCCGGGCCGGTCGTGTACTTGATGCCACCACGGTTGACGCCGATCTCCGGCAGGTCCAGCATGCCGTCGTTCGACTCCAGCTCGCACAGGTCGTAGATGACCTCGGAGGGAGCACACCAGCCGGTACCGGCCGCGACCAGGGCGTTCGGCTGACCAGCCGCGAGAGCGGCCTTGCGCTTGATCTCGACGGACGCCAGCAGCGAGCCGCCCGGCAGGCGCTTCTCGCTGGCCGCGTAGTCCAGCAGCGGGGTCGAGTCGTCCTGGAGACCGGCCGAGGCGGTCAGCTCCTTCGGGTACTCGATCTTGAACTGCGCGATCGGGTCGCGGCGGGCCGCGCCGCCACCGGCCGACGCGTTGTACTGGAGGAACCGCTTCTCGACGAGGGTGCCCACCTTCGTCCAGTCCAGCTCGGAGCCGGTCGGGAAGTCGGGGTTGTTCGCCCCGGCGAGGATGACGGCCGGGGCGTGCCGGACGACATCCTCAGCAGGCGCGGCGGCCGGGGTGGTGCGGGCGGCCACGGCGGCGACACTCGGAGCCTTGGCGGCTGCGGTGGTCGCTGCGGGGACCTGCTCCGGCTCACCCTGGGTGGCCTGCTCGTCGTCGGTCTCGTCGGTCTCGTCATCCTCGCCGAGGGTGTCCGCGAGGGCGGAGAACGCGGCACCGGCAGCGGCCTTGCGGCCCCGCTCCTCGTCCACGCCCTGAACGATCTTGGTCAGCTCGCGCATCGTGTCGATGTCGTCCTTCGACACGTCGGCGACGTCCATGTCCGCGAAGTTCGCGGCGGCGTTGCGGGCCTGCACCCGGATGTTGGTCAGTTCGTCTTCCGACATGCCCGAGAAGGCGTACCCGCCGCCTTCGGTAGTCGGCACGGTGAAAGGCAGCTTCACGGCCACTTGAGGGCTTCTCTCAGCTCCGAGCGTTCGGCCGGACCGTGGCAGCACCGATACACCTGCTGCGGATCATAGCGGGTACCCTGCCGAAAACGGAGGAGGAGCCCGTATGGAATCGGAAGACGCCGCCCGTGAGGCGTACGACGACATGATGGAAGCGCTGCTGAAGCCCGAGACGCACAAGGCCAAGCAGCAAGCCGATCCCCGCGCCGGGGAGAAGGTCTGCATCGGCACCCCGCACCTGGACACCGCCGGATGGAACTACACCGAGTCGCTGCTGCGGATGATCGCCTACGACAAGCAGCACGGCGACCACCTGATGCACAACTCCGGCCTGATGAACAATGGCGCGTTGGCTGCCGTGTGGGGGCGGTCCATGGAGCTGTCGCACGCCCGGAACACCGCGACGGCTGCTTTCCTGTCCAGCGACGCCGACTGGCTGCTCTGGGTCGACTCCGACATCGGCTTCGAGTCCAACGCCCTGGAGAAGCTGCTGGCCGCCGCCGACCCGGATGCCCGCCCGATCGTCGGCGCGCTGTGCTTCATCGAGGGCGAGTACAGCCACGACTTCATGGGCGGCCTGCGGTCGAGTCTCGCCCCAACCCTGTACGACTGGTCGTGGGTGGAACCGAAGACCGGCCTCCCTGGGGCGTACAAGCTGGTGACCCGCTCCGAGTGGACGCCCGAGGAAGTGACGCGGGTCGCCGCGACCGGCTGCGGGATGCTTCTCACCCACCGGTCGGTGTACGAGAAGATCGCCTACTGGCTTCAGGAGAACGGCGCGCCGCCGCACATCTGGTTCGAGCGCATCCCCGGGCCGGACGGCGAGAAGTGCGGCGAAGACGTCTCGTTCTGTATCCGCGCCCACCAGATCGGCGCGCCCGTCTACGTGCACACCGGCGTCAACACCACCCACCAGAAGACCGTCTGGTACGGGGCTCCCGAGTACCACCTGAAGCCGTTCACGCCGCCCGCGATCACCGCGACCCGGATGCCGCCCGAGCAGTGGCCGAAAATCTACGTCAACCCGCGCGCCGCCGAACAGGCCGCGAACACCTCCCCGATCCGGGAGAAGCAGGTGCCGGAGGCTCAGGTGCCGGTGGCGATCATCGTGCCGGTGGCGAAGCGCGACAACTCCGAACGCTTCCTGACCAGCCTGGTCGACAGTCTGACACCGCGCCAGCGGGAGCTGGTCCACCTGTACGTGATGGGTGACCGGACGGACCCGGACACCACGATGGCGTGGCTGTCGAACGTCGTCGAGATCCCGACGGTGGTCGACGCACACGACTACCTGCGGACGATGGGCTCGTTCGCAGAGAAGATTAACCGAGGCTTCGAGATCTCCGCCGAGCCGTGGATGCTGCTGGTCGGCGACGACGTGCAGTTCCACAAGGGCTGGCTGGATCAGGCCATGGCGACAGCGGCCGAGACGAACGCCCAGGTGGTCGGCACCAACGACCTCGGCAATCCGGCGGTCATCGCGGGAGCGCACGCCACGCACATGCTGATCCGCCGCCTCTACGTGGAGGAGCTGGGCGCGAGCCTGGACGGTCCGGGGATCGTCTGCCACGAGGGCTACCGGCACTGGTATGTGGACAACGAGATCGTGGAACTGGCCCGCAAGCGTGGGGTGTGGGCCCCGTGCTTGACGGCGCACATCGAGCACCTGCATCCGCTGTTCGGCAAGGGTCAGGTCGATGAGGTGTATCAGATCGGGCAGCAGGCGGCGGAAGCCGACAAGGCGCTCTGGATGTCCCGGTTCCCACGCATCCTCAACATGATCGAAAACGAGGGGGAGTAGTGCACGAGCAGGCGATGAGCTGGGCCGCGCAGTTCCGGACGACCGAGGATCTGGCCGTCCTGGACATCGGCGGCCGAGACCTCAACGGATCGACCCGCATCCTGTTCCCGAACGCGAACCCGTATCACGTTCTGGACATCCTGCCCGGCAAGGGCGTCGACTTCGTGGCCGACGCCGCCGACTGGCGGCCCGACGACGGTCGGACCTACGACCTTGTCATCACGACGGAGACCTTCGAGCACGCCAAGCGGTGGCCGGAGATCATCAAGACGGCGTGGGATGTGCTGCGGCCGGGCGGCTGGCTGGTCTTCACGTGCGCCGGTCCGGGCCGCCCCCCGCACTCCGGTCACGCGGCCGTGTGGGAGTTGGCCCCTGGCGAGTGGTACGAGAACGTCTCCGTCGCGCAAATTGTCCAGGTGCTCCTGGAGCAGGGCTGGGAGGACATCGAGGCCCGGCAGCTCGGCCTGGACACGCAGGGCAAGGCGATCAAGCCCGATACGCAGATCAGAACAGACGGACCGCGCGAGGTGCTTTTCGGCGCGGTGCTCTCGCGCACTTCGCAGGGATCGTCTGGCAACGCGGGCAGATCCTGACGCGCAGGGGCTGGCCGGTGAACGACTTCCCGTCGTAGACCAGCCAGCCCGCCACGCGCAGCCCGTCGAAGCTCAACTCCGACTCGACGCCGCATCGCTCGCAGGAGGTCACCGGTGACCTACTGCGAGCATGTCGATGGTGGCGGCGATGACGAAGAGCGCGGCGAAGACCAGCAGGAAGCCCAGGATGTAGGGGCCGAGGATCAGGATGGCGACTCCGGCGATGAACGGGTGCCGGGCGATCTGCTGGCGGGTCAGGTTGGGCATGGTGTCCTCCTCGCGGGTCTGTCTACTGGCAGAATACGCCTCTTGCGTTCGCGGTCAACTGTGCTGTATGCTATGAGCAGACATCGGGTTGCTGGTGAACAACGTCTGTAAAGGTGGAAACCAGTGCAAGACCTCCGAAGTCACCTAGTGGCGATAGGGGCGCAAGCACGGCGGGCTTACCGCCTGGAGGACAACTGAATCGGGGACCGGCCAGGACCCCCGGAGGAGAAGGCGATCAAGTCGCGCCCCGGGCCGTAGATCCTGGTTAGGTCCCCTCTTTTATTTCCCTCATCATCGGAGGATCGATGCGTAACAGAATCATCAGGGCTTTCGCCGTTCTCGCTCTCGCGCTGGGTCTCAGCGCCGGAACGGTGACGATCGTCGAGTCTCCCGCGCTGGCCAACGGGGCGTGTAGCAGCAACCAGCTCTGCCTCTACCCGTGCTACCTGTCCGAGTCGTGTAACGCCTGGTTCCGGTCGACGGTCTCGCCCGGCTGCTACCCGACCGGCGCGAACGGCCTGGACCACCTGACCTATTCGGTCAAGAACAACACGTCCAAGAACGTCACCGTCTACCACACCAGCAACTGCACGGACGGCGGCTACGGCACGTCCACCCTGTACGCCCACACGTCGGGCAACATGGGGTCGGCGTGGGCCGGTGGAAACACGGCCAACCACACGGGGATCGTGTCCTTCAGGGTTCCCTCCTGACCTGAGAACACAAAGAGGGCCCGTACCCCGGGGAAGTGGGGTACGGGCCCTCTTTGTGTTCTCAGGTCAGGAGGTCTTGGACCAGGTGCTGCCGGGGTTCTTCGCCGCGAACGCAGTGACCTCCACCTGCCGGACGGCGGAGAACTTCTTCAGCTCCTTGCCATCCTTGTCCTTCACGACATAGTTCCCCAGCGCAGAACCGCCACCCGAACCACCACAGTTACACGACATCGGGCCTCCTCCTACTCGTCCGCCAGGGCCATCATCAGGTTGCCCAGGACGTCATCGTAATCCGGGGCGACGTCGTCGGCGGTAGCTGCCGCCACCAGCAACTCCTGCCACTCGGCGGCCAAGGCCCGCCTCGCGGCCTGCTCGTTCTGCTCGGCGAGCATGCCACGGGCGATGGCCCGACCCAGCTCCTCCGTGTCCATGGCAGGCCCGGCGGCGACCAGGTTGATCGGGACGTCGCCGTCCTCGATGACGCGAGGCAGCGCCCCGGCGGCGACCAGCGAGTACAGGTCCGATTCGTCGGCGGATGCAGCCAGAGCGCGGGGGATCGGGAAACCGGCGGTGTTGACGTGCAGGGCAGCAACCATCTCCAGGTTGCCGCCGATGCGCCGCCAGTCGCCGGACAGTGGCGCGGCGCGCATCTGCCGGACGGCGTCGTCGTCGGCCTCAGGCGCGAGCGCGCCTGCGACCCAGATGCCATGGTCGTCCTCGCCTGCGCACACGTACGCGCCGGTGTTACTCGTCTGGTCGTAGTGTTCGCTGGCGGCCCGGAACCCGAGGTTCGGCTGGGCGTGACCTCCGCCGTACGTCAGGCGTCCTACGGCGATCCTGGAGCCATCGCCGGTGACCATCTCGCCGGTGTGGAAGTACGCGTACGAGGTGAGCGACTTCGGGGGCTGCACGCACGAGTCGCCGATGCCGACGTGGCAGGTGCCCCACACGGCGACGTGGCCATAGACGCGACCGTCGTCTCCGATGTGCAGAGGAGTCGGTCCAGTGAGCTTCGGATTGTCGAACCACTCCTTGGGCGGTGCTGCTGGCGCGGCTGCGGCCATCAGGGCGGCCATCTTCTCTCCTGCCTTCCAGTCGTCGGGCAGTGCGTCCGCGCAGCCCTTCCGCTTGGCGATGGCCGTCAGGCGACTCTTGAATTTGCCGTACGGGATCTTCGGGTTGGCCCGGCCGTACGAGGAGACGGCGTCGGAGACGTCGGCGCAGGAGGCGATCGGGAAGCGGCGGCCCTCGGGGTCGACAAAGTCCTCGTCGGCGAGCTTCTTGCGCACGCTGGCCTTGGTGACGTCGGGGGCGGCGTAGGTACCGCCGCTGCCGCCGGGGGCATTCTGCGCGTCGTCGCCGGGTGGCTCCACGTTGCTGTCCTTGGCCCGGTTCGGGAGCTTCTTCTTGGCGAACTCCTCGACCTCGGCGTCCGAGAGCCAGATGCCGGAACCGGAGAAGTCCTCGTCGTCGAGGTTGACCTGGGCGGCCTTCTCGTCCTTCTTCTTCTTGCGCAGAGCGGCCATCTCTGCCGACTCCTGGTCGTCGTCGCCGTGGCAGGCGGCCATCACCGCGTCGTTTTCGATCTTGGCGACCGCCTCGTCCCACGCGCTGGCGGTGGTGCCGTCCACGTTCGGGTCATGCGAGTCGATCGGGGTGAGCTTCGCGTGTCCGGACAGCTCAGCGAACGCGGGGATGTGCACGAGGGTCGCGGAGGCCATCCGGCCGGACCGGATCATCCGCAACCGAGGGCCGTCATACGGTTCCTCGGCCATGACCGGGGTTGCGTTACAGCCGCAGTCGGAGCCGGACAGCTTCGCGTGGGCCATCTTCGCGGCCTTCAGCTTTCCTGCCTGATCTTTCTTCCAGGCGGCGTAAGCCTTCGGCTCGGGGATGACCTCGACTTCCTGCTGGTCCAGGTCGACAGACGGGCCGATCACCTTGTTGTTGACGAACATGCGGGCGGCCGTGGCGGCGTTGCGCACGTCTTCAGGCCAAGAGTCATCGTCGTAGAACTCGCCCTCGGCGGGGAGGGTTCCGTCCTTCTCCTTGCTGATCTTGGAGATGTGGCCGACGATCACGGCGTTCTGGTGCCCGCCGGAATCTTCGGCCACGTAGCGGAAGGGAAGCGGTAGGTCCCGATGTCCCAGCGCGCCCTCGTCGAACTGGCGTCCGTCGCCGGTCGGCTTCCCGATGACGGCGAGCGGCATCTTCCACTTCGTGCCCACGCGCTACCCCTCTCGTTTGCTGCTCAGGATACGACGTCAGGGGCGCGGATCGTCCATGCGCTGGATGGGCACGCCAGTCAGACTGGGCGGCCTGACCACGTTCTGCGGGCGCGGGACGGATCCAGCCTGACCGGTGTCGTTACGGATTCCGGCACGCACGGCGGAATCCTTCGCGGCGATCAGCCCGTTGATGGCGGTGGTCAGCTCAGGTGAGTCCGTGCGGCAAGCGCCGATGATGCTTACGGCGGCGGTGTAGAACGGCGACGAGTAGACCTGGAGTGCTGGCGGCAGGTGGCCGTAGGTGAGCCATTGGAGGCCGTCGCGGACGCCGGGGTGGCGACCTTCGGTGACGGCGGCGGCGTGCTCGGTGGTGCCGTAGACGAGGTCCATTTCTCCTCCTGGTTTTTGATCTTGTTCAGCAGATGAGCAGGCCGTAAACGATCAGACCCAGCCCGACCGCTATCGCGCCGAGTCCACCGGAGCAGTCGGCGACCAGCCGGGCAACACGACCAGGCCGGTACATCGTGTCGAACGAGCGGTTCCGCAGCGCGGTCACACCTTCCTCCACTCGTATCTGTCGATCCCCACCTGCTTGCACGCCAGGCTGACCGTGGTGGTCTTGCCGTTCTCGGTGTGCGTCGAGAAGTAGCTGTGATCTTTCTTCGGGTCGCACGAGGTGCCCGCTTTAGGGGTGCACCCGGCGGCGGCGAAAGCGAGGGCGGCGGCGGAGACGGCGAGCATTCTGCGACGGATCATGACGGTTCCTCCTGTAGTCGCACATGCTACAGCCCCCGGCAACACGGCCGGGGGCTGTAGGGTTTGGGCAGGTCAGCAGCCGGAGGCGTTGGCCAGCCGGGCGGTCAAGGAGTCGATCTCCCGACGGTACTCCAGGTTCCCCATCCAGTGGTGCGGGAAGGCCCGGCGGCCGTACGCGGCACCGGCCAGCGCGCCCGTGATGCTGGCGATCGAGTCCGAGTCGCCGTTGGTGAACGCGGCCCGGCGCAGGGTGTCGGTCGGGTTGCCGGGGAAGCAAAGCAGGGTGTGCAGCGAAACCGCGATGGCCTCCTCGGCGATCCAGCCCTCCCCGCCGATCTTGCAGGGGTCCTCGTTCTGGCGGCGAGGGGCCTCGTAGACCCTCAGCAGGGCGTCAATCATCTCGTCCCAGCCGCGCATGATGTACTCCTGCGGCGACTTCGGGGCGGGGCGGCGGGGGTGGATGACCGGCTTCGGCGCGGGCGGCAGCTTGCTGATTCGCACGCCGGGAATGGTTTCGATACCGGCCCACACGTCGTGCTCCCACAGCCCGGCCTGCGGCAGCACGGGCAGCGGGGTCTGCTCCCACAGATGCCCCAGCCAGTCGCCGTGGTAGACCTCGCGGTTGTCGACGGCATACGCGAGCAGGTGGTCCAGCAGCGTCTCGTTCGGCTTTGCGATGCCCTCCAGCAGCATCCGCACGGCGACGGCGGTCAGGTTGGCGGCGGCCAGCGCGGTCGGGTGGCCGTGGGTGATGGCGGCCTGCAACTGCGACGCCTTGGCCAGGGTCTCCCAGGACCAGTCGGTGCGCAGGGCGAGCGGGGAGACGCGCATGTTGGCCCCGTTGCCCTTGCTGTCGGGGCGAGTGGCGAGCAGCCACTGCCGGGGGTTGCGGATCAGCGCGCCGACCGCGCCGAGGCAGGTGCCGCCGGGGGCGCGCATCCCGTCGCGGGACTTGGGGTCCTTGTACCAGCCGATGAACTCCTTGATGAACCGGTCGGCCATCATCTGCCCGCTCGGGTTGGCGTCGTGGATGATGGCGGCCTTGGCGACGGCGAGGGACATCTGCGTGTCGTCGGTGACGATGCCGTTCCGGGCGGTGTTGAGGCCGACCATGTCACGGAAGGGGCTGCCGAACTTGGCGAGCATCTTGCTGGTGACGAACTCGGTGGGGCGGCCGAGGGCGTCGCCGTAGGCGAGCCCGTAGGTGACGCCGAGCATGCGGTCCATGGGGATGTTCATGTGGGCTCTCCTTCGTCGTTGTATGCCATAACCCTACAGCTACTTGACCAGCTTGTCAAGCTTGCGGCGCAGGAGGGCAGCGACACCCTCCGCATCCACCATCCGGCCGCCCCGGGAGCCCGCCGGAGACGCGGCCGACAGCAGCTTCCCCGAGACGATCAGTTCGTGCACGTACTGCCGCGAACAGCCCAGCACGGTCGCGGCCAGCGACTGCGGCATCTCCCGCGTCGGGAAGCCCCCGGCGGCGAACAGCAGCACGCCCAGCGGCGTCTGCCAGAACGCGGCGGTGCGCATGTCGCCCGGGTCGACGATGGCGCGCACCTGCACCAGCGTGGCCGGGTCGCGGTCCCACAGCCCGACCTGGATCTTCTCCGCGATCAGCGGGTACATCGCGTCGCCGACCGGGTCGTCCCCGCCGTGGTCGTGGAACGCGACGTTGTGCCGGGTGTCGAGCAGCGCCATCCGGTCGATCAGGTCCTGCTGGACGTCCTTGGCGGTCATGGTCTTTCCTCCTCGATGCAGAAGGAGCCCCGGCCGTCCGGCCGGGGCTCCCGTGGGTGGGGTCAGGCGGCCCGCAGCAGGCGGCCGAGCAGTACGTGCAGGCGGGGCACGACGTAGGTGTAGACCGACTTCTCGTCCACCCGGGCCTCGCCGACGCCCAGCGGCATGCCGTCGTTGTCGGTGAGCAGGTCGGTGGTGGTGGTGAAGGTGCCCTTGGTGGCGAGGACGTGGTTTCCGTCGATGTCCGCGATCTTGATGACGTGGGCGGCGTCGGCCGAGTCGCAGTAGATGGCCATCGTGGGCTCGCCGTCCAGGATTACCAGGTAGCGGGCCGAGGTGCCGTAGGTGGCGTCGTACTTGATCTCGTCGTTCGAGTGGCCGAGCTTCATTTGGTGCCTCCTTGGTCTGTTAACCTTGTAGACCTATAGTAGACACCGCTTGACACTCTTGTCAACCCTTCTTTTTGGCCACCTCGCCGAGCTTCTGCCCCACCTTCGGCACCGGCCGCAACCCACGCAGGAACCGCCGAGCCTCAGCAGCCGTAAGCCCTGGCCCGGCCGCCTTCGGCTCCGGCACTTCCTCCCACACGACGTCACCGTAATGGTCGTCGAGGTGCTGCTGCGCGGGATCGATGATTTCGTTCTCAGCCATTACATGTCTCCCACGATGCGAACCCGCATAACCACGTGACCACCGGTCGTCTTGCTGACGTCGATCACCTTGAACTTTGTTCCGGCAGCCAGCAGCATCTCGTTCTCGCTGTTCTTGTACTGCGAGATGCCGTTCACGAACACCGCAGGAGTGCCCTTCGGGGCCTCGATGATGAGCTGCAACGGCTGGCCCGAGAAGTGCCCGCCCGAACCGGCCACCGAGGACGACGTGAAGCCCTTGTCCTCGAAAGTCTTGCCCTTCCAGTCCATCGCCGTGCTGGCGTTGAACGGAAGCCCGGAGAAGCCCGTACCGCGCTTGAGCAGCGTGTGCTCGCGCAGCGGCATCATGGCCGACTGGATGTCGATGGCGTACTGCTTGACCACCGAGTCGTAGCCGGTCTTGCCGCGCAGCCAGTTGTTGATGCCCGTGTACGCCGAGTGGCCGTTGCCGGTGTAGGCGGTCATCGCCTTCTTCTGCGCCGACGTCCAGACGATGCCCTGGGCCTTCTTGTAGGCGTCCTGCTCGGCCTGCGCCTCGGCCGAGGTGTGCGCCTTGAACGCCGACGTAGGGATCGACTCGTCGTGCGGGCCGGGACCGGCGAGCGGCTGGACCTTCTCGCCCGGCTTCAGCTCAACGCCCGGCGGCAGCTCCACCTCGCCGGTGAGCTGCTTGACCTTCTTCGCGTTCGGCGTCGAGTGGGTCTCCGCGTACGCCTTGCCCTCGGCGGTGCCCAGCCAGTCGGTGATCTTCTTGTGCAGCATCCCCGAGTTGGCGACGCCGAGGTTCTTCGCGTGGGTCTCGTCGATCGTCTTGAGCACCTGGTCGACGGACATGCCGCCCGGGAGGTTCTTGCCGTGGGCGGCGGCCAGCACGACCAGGTTGTCGAAGATGTCCGAGGCAGGGTCGGCGAGGTACTTGCCGGACGGCATGCCCTTGAAGTCGGCGGTGAGCTGCTTCTTGACGTCGGCGGGGATGCCCGCGATGGAGGAGTCCGCGCCGCCGAGCGTGACCGGCTCCAGCTTCTTCGCGCCGGGCGTCGGCTTCGCGGCGTCGGCGGCAGCCTTCTCGGCCTTCTTCTCGGCGGCGGACTGGTGGACGACGCCGAGCTTCGGGCCGACCTTCGCGACCAGGTAGCTCTTGGCCTTGGCGTGCTTGCCGTAGTTGGGGCCGCCGTACCCGGCGGTCTTGTAGAAGGCGGACTCGGCGGCGGCGGCCTTGAGCGCGGGGGAGTCAATCTTGGGCAGGGCGCGCTTCTTCAGCCCGACGTCCGTGCGGATCTTGTCGAGCTTGGCCTGCGCGGTCTTGTAGAGCTGGTTGTAGTCCTGCTCGGCCTGCATCCGCTCCTTCGCGGCGAGCAGCCACGCCTCCTTCTCCGGCCCGTTGATCTTGAAGCCGGTCTCGGGGCTGAAGGGGACGTTCAGCTCGGCGGTGTGCTCGCGAGCATGCGCGAGGGCGAGCTTCTTGACGGCGGTCTGAAGGTTGCCGAGATCCTGCGTGAACCCGGCATACTCCGGGTGGGCCTTCATCTCGGACTTCTGGCTGTACGTCTTCAGGCCGTACACGGTGGCCTTGGACGCCTGCTTGGCCCAGTTATTGCCGAACGCGTCGGCGATGGTGGCCTCGTCGTAGTCCGAGAGGACGGTGGGCATCGGGACGAACGGGGTGGACTGGACCTTCTCGGCGGCGGCGTCGAACTCCTTGCGGGCCGCAGTGAGCTTGTCGTGTTGCTCCTTGGCGACCAAGTCGAGGTACGCGTGATCCTTTTTGATCTTCTCGGCGTGGGCCTTGATCGCGGCGATCTGCGGCGCGTTGAAGTGCCCGACGCCCGCGTCGTGCTCGCTGAGCGCCTTGTAGTGGTACTGGTTGAGGTGCGCCTGAAGCTTCTTCTTGTTTTCGGCGGTGGCGGCGAACTGCGCGGCGATCTGTTCGACCGCCTTCAGCTTCGCGGCGACTTCGGGGTGCTCCAGGGTGGCCTGCGAGTACTTGGCCGCGCTCAGCCCGGCCAAGTCCTTGCCGACGGTGTGGGCTTCCTTCAGCTCCGCCATGGTCAGGTTGACCTTGGGGGTGACGGCCTCCGACCCCAGCAGCTCGCCGATCTTCGAGTCGAGTTGCGCCGGGCTCATCTCGTCCGGCTTCGGCGTCTTGGCGTCCTTCAGGGCGTCCTTGAGCTTGTCGGTGGCGTCGAGGACGCTCATCTGGAGCTTGGCGATGTGCTCCGGCTCGGTGTTGACCGGGTGCGCGAGCAGATACTTCTTGTACTCGCCGAGGGACGCCTTCTGGATCGCGGTGAGGTTGCTGCCCTTCTCCAGCATGGTGATCTTGTTGTAGGCGTTCTTCTTCGCCTGCCCGACGAACTGCGTCTTCTTCAGCTCGGTCGCGGCGTCCATGACCTCCTGGGCGGCCTGCTGCACGGCCGGGTCCTTGAGCGCGTCCAGCGGCTCGCCCTTGGTGAAGCTGGTCAGCAGATCCTTGGCGTACTGCTTCGCGGCGATGTCATGGGCGACGACGTCCGGCTGGTCGGCGGTCTCCAGGTTGGCGAGATCCTTGGCGACCTTGGCGTGCGCGGCGACCGGCTGGTCCTGGATGGCCTTCTTCGCCTGCGCGTCAGTGACGGCGTGGTCGTTGAGGTGGGTGTGGAAGTTGACGTCGGCGGGCGCGGCAGGCTTGGGCGCGCCGCCCGCGCCCTTGAAGTCCTGAATGAGCTTCTTGGCGGCAGTGATCTTCTTGGGGTCCAGGAACTTCGTCTGGCCCTTCTCCAGCTCCTGGATGATCTTGCCCTGGGTGGCCTCGGGCAAGCTCTGGAACTCGGCGGGCGTCAGCTTCGAGTAGGCGGCGAGGTGGTTCGTCGACAGGCCGGAGCCGGGCACCTGGTGGTTGGCGATGGCGGCGGCGTGCTGGACGTGCTTGGGCAGCTCATCCGTCTTCGGGGCCGACTCCGCAGCGTTTTCGATCTTGGTCGCGGCAGGATTCCCCGTGGCCGGGCTCAGGTGCACCCCACCCGACTTCGTCAAGAACTGAAGCTTCTTGCCGTCCTTGTCGGTGACATACCAGGCCCCCTTGCCCTCGGTGATCAGGTAGTGCTGGTGGTCGCCCTTACCGGGCAGGCCGACGTCAGCGAAGTGCTTCTCGTAGTAAGTGCCCTTCGCGAACGTGATGTCCAGGGAGCCGTGCGTCTTGAGCAGCTTTTGGGTGCCGAGCGGCGACGCCGTGTTCGGCAGACCGCCGAGCTTCGGCTTCGCGGGGGCCTGCGGCTCGGCAGCCTTGGCCTCCTTCGCGGCCGTCGCGACCTCGTTGTTCGTCTTCTTGAGGATCGTCGAGTTGGTGGAGATCGCGCCGGGCTTGTGGTTGTCGACGACGTCCTGCACGACCTTCGGAAGGCCGGTCTTGCCCTCCTTGATGTGCTCGGCGATCTGGTTGTAGTAGACGTCCACGCCGGGGATGTCGGCCTGCTTCTGCGCGTACGCCTTCTTCTGCGCGGCGCTGGCCAGCTTGCCGACGATGGCACCGAACGCGGGGTGGTCCTCGATCTTTCCGGTGCTCTTCTTCATGACGTCGACCTTCTTGGCGACGTCATGCACAGTGGTGACGGTCTGCGGGCCGTGGATGGCCTCGGTGACGTTCTTGATGACGTTGGCCTGCTGGAGGCTGCCCGGCCCGGCGGTGGGCTCCTCGGCGACCTTCGGGCCGGGCATCGGCGAGGTGGGCGCGCCGGACAGTTCGGCGAGCTTGGCCTTCGCTGCTTCCTGGTGCGACTTGTGCGGACTGGACTCGGCCTGCTTCGTCAGGTGCTTCTTGACCGTCGCCTGCTCACCCGGCGTCAGCTTCTCGAACTCGGCCTTGGTCAGGCTCTTGGAGAGGTCGTAGGTGAGACCTTCCTTGACGCTGTTCGTCTTTCCGAGGCTGGTCGCATTGTGCAGGGCTACCGCTGTCGCCATGGTCGGCGTGTACTTGTTTGCCGCCTTCTTGGTGAAGTCGGCGTGCATCTCCGTGCCAGGCTCGGCGCTGTTGAGCATGGCGGCGGCGATCTTGTGGCGGTCCTGCGGGTTGTGCTTCCAGGCGCTCGCTACCGCTTCGGTGATCTTCTTGTGGTCGGCTGGCTTGAGGTTCTTCCAGTCGTCGGCGGTCATCGCAGCCCAGACGGGGATCTGGTGCTGGACGGCTGCCGAAGTGACGGCGTTGTGCACTGCCCAGTTCGCGGCGTTGCTGTACGAGTCGTCGTAGACGTGCGGTGCGGGAGGCAGCGCGGACTTCTGCTCCGGCTTCACGCCTGCGGCAGGGAGCTTGTCCAGCAGCTCGGTGGCTTTCTTCTGCTGCGGTCCGAAACCCTCGGTCTGGATCTTCGCCAGCTCGCCCCGGATGATCGACTTCTCGTCGGAGGACAGGGCGTTCCACTGCTCCGGCGTGATCTTCGCGGCCTTGTCGAGCTTGTACTGCGGGGTGACCTTCTCCTGCGCGATGACCGCCGCGATGCCCTTCGAGGCAACCGTCGGCTTCTTGCCCTTCGCGCCCTTCTCGCTGGTCGCGTCGGTGGCCTTGATCTGCTTGACGGCCTGCCCGAGGGTCACTTTCCCCGGGTGCTGGGCGTGTACCCCGGCGGCGTCGGAGACGGCCTGACCGGCGTGGTGGGCCTCGCCGGTGGCGGCGTTGGCGGTCTGCCCGGCGTGCGGGTGCGGCTTCGCGACGATCGGGGTGAGCAGCTTCTTCGGGATCGGCTTCCCGGCGTCCTTGAGCGCCTGGATCTTCTTCAGCCGGGCGGCGTTGGCCTTCTCGACGCGGGCGGACTCCAGCGCGTGGTAGGCGTTCGGGGCGACCTTGAACAGGTTGCCCTTCCAGCCCTTGCAGGGGCCGGGGTGCAGCGGGTTCAGGCAGGCGGTCAGCGAGCAGGTCTCGTGGGCGTCGTCGTCCTGGTAGACCCATGCGGCGCAGGCGGCCAGCACGGTAGCGGGACTGCCGAGGTCGTCGCCCGCAGCCACACCGATCGAGGCGACGATGGCCTGGATGTGGGGGGCGGCGGCGGGCCAGTACTGGACCTTCGGGGACGGGAAAGACTCGTCGACCGGATCGTTGAACTCGATCTCGGCGGACTCGATCCACTTGCCACCACCGACGGAGACGAGCCCGCTCAGCTTCATGCCCGCATCCTACCGATCGTTTTCGATCATGGACCTGCGGAGCGCCGCCTTCTCCCGCGCCCGTTTGATCCGGCGAGCCTTCCGCTCCGGGATCCGCAGACCCCAGACGCAGCCGCCGTTCGGCAGCTTGATCCGGTGCTCGATGTAGAAGCCCTTGCCGAGCATCGTGTCTAGAGCGCGTCCCATCGGCCCTCCCGGATCGCCCGGCGGCCCTCGTTGCGCTCCCGCTGGTTGGTAGCCCGCTTGCCCTTCTTGGCGTTCCCAGAACGCCGGTAGCGGGTATACATCCGCCTCCAGCCAGTGTGGACGTCCTGCTCTTCCCCGGTGACGATGCGGCGGCGCAGCATACGCTCAGGCTACGCGGAGTTGGCCTGCTTGATGACCTTGTTCTCGCGGGCCTCGCGCTGCTTCCGGGCGGCTGCCGCCTTGGCCTTGCGGTACGCGGTCCGCTGCTTCGGGGTCATGCCCTTCAGCTTCTTCTGCTCGGCGGCCTGCCGCTTCCGGCGTTCGACGATCGCGTCAGCGCGCTTCTTCAGCGTCTCCCGCTTCTTCTGGTTGCGCTTGTCGATCGAGTCCTGCTGGCGGGTGTCCTGCTCCCCGGCACGCTTCGCCTTGTCGTCTGCACGTGCAGCGTCCTGGAGCGTCTTCACGTGCGGCTGGAGCGCCTTCCGGTAGTCGGCGACCGCCTTACGCGCCAGCGCTGCCAGCTTCGGGTTGCGGACCGCGTTGGCCTGCGCGATCTGCCCGGCCCTGGTGATGGCGTTGGTCAGCCCCTGCACGGCGATCTTCGCGACCGTGGCCGGGTTCTTCTTCGTCTCCTCGGTGACACCCGGCTCGGTCTGGCCCCGGTGCTGGCCCTTGCACAGGCCCGGCTTGTGGGTCTGCTGGCAGAACTGGCCCTCGGTGCACACGAACTGCATCAGGGTCATCGAGCGCGGGAATCCGGCGGCGGCCAGGCCGTCCTTGTAGCCCCGGTTGCCCATGTCGGTCGGTTCTCCGGCGACTTCCAGCAGCATCGTGCAGCGGCAGTTGATGACCTCCTGCGGCGGCCCGGCCGGGTCGTGCGGGTACATCATCTGGAACGCGCCGACCTGGAACGGCTGCCCCCAGGGGACAACCTGCCCGTCGGCGACCTTGTGGTCCGGGCGGGTGCGGTGGTCCTCGGTGGCGAGCCAGCGCTTCACCCACACCGTGTCGGGGTCGGCCTCGACGACCATGGCGAACGCGTCGTAGAGGCCGCCGTTGTACGCGCCGACGACCTCCGTGCGGGCGACGGTGCGGGCGCGGCCCTTCCACGTCTGGATGTCGGTGGAGTCGAACAGCTCCTGGACCTGCTTGGTGACGTCGGGGATGCTGGCCCCGTTGGTGGTGCCGGAGTCGATGACGTGCTGGACGAGACCGAACACCTCGTCGGGGACCTTCTGGAGCCGGTTGGCGCGTTCGGCGATCCAGTTCCGGACGAACGGCCGCGACTCGAACAGGGTGCCGTCGGCGAACAGGTTGGCGTACGGCTTGGCCAGGACTTCCCGGGCGACCTCCTCGCTGTACTTGTCGGTGAGGTCGTTCCACATGGGGGTCTTGGCGAAAACGGACAGCGGGTCGGGGATGAGGCCGAGCTTGGCGACGCCACCGGCGAACATCGCGGTGCGGACGGCAGCGAGCCATTCCAGCATCATCTCCAGGTACGCCTCGTACAGCGGGGGCTCGTACTGGGCGAAGACCTCGACGGCGGCCTGCTGCTGGGCGGCAGGGGTGGGCAGGTTCGGCTGGGTCATGGCCGCCATCCCTCGCGCTTGAAGATGTCCTCGGCGTAGACGGGGCGGTCGGGTTCACGCCACTCGGTTCGCCTGCGCTGCTGGATGACCTTAAGCAGGTCAGCGGTGGTCGGCTTCTTCTCCACGACGTTTTCGATCATGGCGCGAGGTCCCCTCGGGTCCGTTGCAGCGTCTCCCGCAGCAGCTCCGGGTCGTGCGACATTCCCCGGGTCAGCAGCTCGGTGCAGTAGCCGCCCAGCAGCTCTTCGAGCCTGTCGGCGTCCACGCCCAGCCCGGGGGCCTGCTCCCGCACGTGCACCCACGCGCCCGCCAGGAGCGCCGGTACGCGATTCTCGGTCGGGACCTTCCGGGTGTGCAGCTCATGCTTCGGAACGGCGTAGGCGGCCCGCTGAGGGCCGGGAACGAGCCTTCCACCGGCCAGCTCCAGGGCGCGGCGAACAGCCCCGTCGGCGGCGTAGAACAGGGCCGTGTCGGCGTTGCTGGCGGACGCGGCGAGCTGGCTGAGCTTCTGACCGCCCTTGGCCTTCGCGGGAGCGCCACCGGACTCGGCTTCGGCAACCGTGGGCAGGCCCGGCAGGGGCCGGTTCCCGGCGTCGGCCGGTTCGGTCCCGGCTTCGTCGTAGCCGGGGTCACCCGGGTTGAGCATGTCGCCGCCTTCGGGCTGCGGCGGGGCGGGCGGCGCGGGCATGGAGATCTTCGGCAGCTTGAGGATCTTCTGCACCTCGGGGTCGCCCGCGTAGGCGGGCTGGGCGAGCACGAGGGCTTTGACCAGCTTGTAGACCTTCTCCTCGTCGGAGGGGGCGTCGTCGTCGGAGAACGCGGCGTTGTCGCGGGCGGCCTTGTCGCTGATCAGTTCCTTGTCGGAGAACTGCATGGCCTGGTCGGAGCGGTTGGGTCGGACGGTGAGGGCGGCGATGTCGAACCAGAGGGTTTTCTTCTCGGGGTTCTTGACGCCTGCGGCCTTGAGGGCGGGTTGGTAGTAGCCGACGTTGAGGGCGTCGGCGAGCTGGATGAGCAGCGGCTCAATGTGGATCTTGATCGAGGATTCCTCGATCTGCCACCCCGACCAGTGGTTCGTGCCGCCCATGCCGGTCAGCACTTCGGGCGGGATGTCCAGGCTCATCGCCATGCGCTTGACGGCGGCCTCGCGCATCGCCGTCAGGTGCTCGGAGATCTGCGAGTCGAACGTCAGATGCTTGATCTTGTCCAGGGCCTCAGTGCTTGCCTGAAGCATGATCGGGACGATGGCGGCGGCGTTGTCGCGCTGCTGCAACGACGTGGCCATGGTGCGGGTGAGCACGGCCGTCAGCCCCTCGATGCCGGTCGGGTCGTCCGGCTGGCGCGGGAAGTCGATGTTGTCGGGCAGCAGCAGCATGCCCGCGCCAGCCAGACGCGAGTCCAGTTCGGCGAAGACCCGCTTAGTGCACTGCTCCAGTTCGCGCAGCACCGGAAGAATGGCGCGGGTGGTGGAGTCGGCGGCGTCATGACGGCGCGGGTGCGGGTTCCAGCAGCGGATCAGCAGATCCTTCTGCGGGTTCAGCTTGTAGGTACCACCGCCGTGGGTAATCGAGCGGCGGACCATGATGTCGTCGCCGCGCCGGAACACTTCCGAGCTGGAACACACGTACCACTTGTCGGTGTCGGCGGTACCGTCCGCGCCGGTGTTCTGGTAGCCCTCGGCGACGATGAACACGTCCCCGGCGACCATCATGTTCACGCCCATCAGGCGCTGCGCCTGCGCCTTCGCGGCCGGGGTGCCGAACATCGTCTCGGCGATGAGCTTGGCCTGCGCGTCGTCGGTCTCGTCGCCTACGGTGCCGTCATCAGCGACGTCGGCGGCGTACAGGCGGCATCGGGAGACGGCGTTGCCGATCCAGTTGACAACGAAGCGCAGCTCACCGCAGATGTCGTAGTGCCTCCATGATTCCCACTGCCAGCGGTGATCACCAAGCTTGAACATCTGCCAGGAGGTGGCGTCTCCGAGGTTGATCGGAACAGCGGCGGCGGTGAGGGCCGCCGGGCGTGTGCCGGGGCCGTCGATCCCTCCGGCAGGGACCGTCTTGCGCTTCAGCAGCCCCACTCCGTCTATCCCTTCACGCGGCCGAGAGCACCAGCGGCACCCGAGAGCGCCAGGACGAGGGCGGGCACGAACAGCCACCAGTGATGGCCGTAAGCGTAGATGATCGGAGCGGCGGGGATAGCCAACCAGATCGACACGCACCAGGGGCAGGTAACCAGGTAGGCGATCATTTCGTGGCCGCGTTCCTCCAGGGCGTCGATCATGCGCTGCCGTGGCTTGCGGGTGATGACGTCGGAGGTGATGAGCAGGACGACTCGCGCGAAGGCGAGCAGGTAGATGGCGTACAGCATGGAAGAGCCGGGCATGACCACCATCGTAGGTGGTCAGCCCGGCTCTTCCAGGGGCGGCCGATCAGTCTTTGACAGCCCGCTTGCTGTCTTCAGACTTGGAGACGATTTCCTTCACGGCATCCTCGATGCCGTCGATGACCGTCTGATTGCATCCGCAGCCCGCAGGTGTCGGCAGTGACGTTGTCTTGGATGGCTTGGCGTACGGCGTCTTCGAACTCTTCGCGGGTCATGGCATTCTCCTCCTACAGAACCTTAATGCCGGTGATCTTGTAGGGGCGCTCCTCGATGGTGAGCGGCACGACGATTTCAGACAGGCGACGCCATGCCTGGCGGCGGGTGAGCTTGTAGAAGGTGACCGTGCCGACGCGCGAGCTCAGGGTGATGCTGTAGAGCTTGCGGCCGTTCCACTTACGCCCGGCCTGGACGGTGTCAACCGTGATCACGCCTTCGCCTCTTCCTGCTCGATACGGGCTGCGTGGGCGATGTCGCAGGCGGCCTCGTACATGCAGTTGCTCAGCCACTGCATGAATTCCAGCGGGGGCATCTCCTGCTCGATGCGCTCCCGGATGTTGCCGATGATCTCCTCGGCCTTGTCTAGCTTCAACGCCTGGATCTTCTCGCTGTCCATGTCAGGTATCCTCCTCGGACTGTCTGCTTACAACATACAGCCCGCCTGACGGCTCTGTCAAGCGGGCTGTATGGGTCGAGGCAGGATCAGAACGGATCGTCACTCTCCGGCTCGTCGTCCACCTGAGCAGGCGTTCCCATCTCGTCGACCGCGACGTACAGCGCAGAGCCCTGCCTCTTCAGGTGGCTGGCCACGACCCGCTGCACGGCCTCGTCGTCCGCATCCGCGAACGCCCGGATCTGGGTCTTGTGGATGCCCGAGACGGGAACCTCGACAGTGCGGTAGCCGAAGTCCGGCAGCGGCGGAAGATCCATGCTGGAAACGGCCTGCACGGCATACTGGTAGTTCCAGCCCTGCTCGGCGACACCCTCCATCAGCATCGCACGGATGCCCACCTTCAGACCGTCCAGGCCGGGCACCGGGTCGGTGGACTCGGTGGGATCTTCGGGACCGGCGTAGAAGTGGACGTCGTGGACGGTGACGGGGTCGTCGACGAACGCAACGTCGTAGACGCTGTCGTTGCTGTGGTCAGCGGTGATCTTGCCCGCCTTGGTGATCCGCTTGACCTGCGCCAGGAACCGCTCGGCGGCCTCGGCTCGGCTGCTGGCCTTGCAGCGCCAGCCGTAGAAGCCGGTCAGCGGGACGTTCATGCGGTACTCGGAGTAGCCGGTGATCTGCTCGGCACCGAGCTTGCGGAGCCAGCTGTTGGCCCAGTCCCGGTCGACGCCGCCGTGCTTGACCGCGCCGTCGGCCCAGCCGGTGATCTTCGTACGCAGCTCCTCGGCGATCACGGCCTCGGTGTAGGCGTCCTTGTCGCTGCTGTCGATGTCCGTCATGTTTCCTCCTCCAGTAGATCTGTCTGCCCACAGCATACACATCCTTGACGTGCCGCGCAAGCGCCGGGGGTCAGGGGTCGAACCTGCATCTCGCGGTTTAAATCCCGCCGCTCTGCCGATTGAGCTACCCCGGCATGGTTCCCCTACGGGGAGGTTCGCTACCGGCCCGGCTTCAAGCCCGTGATCTTCACCGGGGCCTCCTCACTCCCGCGTTGGTGCTGCGGTTCGACCGTAGGGGCCAGTCATATCCCCCAGGGGCGTGAACCCAGGGCGCTGGGAGATTCTTTTGTGTGCATCATCCCTCTTAACCCCGGATGCGTGGGGCGTGCACCTTGAGTTGATCGGACCAGTCGTGGGCGCACCTCGGACTGCTCGTGCCCCATGGTGGACTCGAACCACCTCGCGCCACCCGGTTCTCGGGCCGCTTTGCCAGGCGACGGCGCGCGGGGCGAGCGCTCGATCCACTTACCGTCTGGGGCCTTTGTTCTGTTTTGCTCGCATCCTGCGGGGTGTTTCCCCGGGAATCCTGGCACTCGTACTCGCCGGTAACTACTCGTGGAGCCCTTCACCTCGCGTCCCGTCCCGCCGATGCCCGGCCCCGAGCGAGCGGCCATGGGCCGATCGGACGGCCGCCGGGGATGGCGGGTCAGCCGTGTCGATCCGCTTCCACGGCAGGGCCTCGGCCGGAATCCGGCCGTCCCTGATCCTCCGGCTGATCCTCCCGGACAGCTTCCGCATCAGACCCTCCTTCGATCGAACCGACCATCGCAAGATCAAAATCGATCCGCTTGAACATCGAGATAAGGCTGGCCAGCGACGGGACAACCGCTCCGGTCTCGTATTCGCTGTACCGGCCCTGGTAGGTGCCCAGCAACTCGGCCATCTTCGCCTGCGTCAACCCGAGCATCGCCCGCAGGTCGCGCAGCGCCTCCCCGATCTTGTCCGGGTCGGTCAGGCGGATCATCGCATCGCCTTGCGGCGCTTCGGCCGGTGGCTGAGGTCGACGGTGATGTACGGGTGCTGGGTGGCATCGCACGGGGCGAAGCAGGCCATGCACGAGGAACCGGTCCACGTGTCGGGGATGAACCGGTGGGGCTGCATCGTCCCGGCGAGGGAGCCGACGACGACCAGCGTCTTGGGGGCGATCTTCACGTACCGGGCGGCCACCTACCGGCCCTCCTGCCGCTTGAGCGCGTCGGTGATGAGCTTGAGTACGGCGTTGGGCTTGCCCTTGGCCTTGGGGGGCTGGCCGCCGCGTAGGCGGATCTTCTTGGCGACGGTGGGCTGCCTCTTGGCGGGCTTCTCGGCCGACCGGGCGGCGGCGTCGGCGGCGAGCTTCTGAACGTTCTTGGGCTGCCTCTTCTCGCCCATGGGGTCCTCCTTCAGGGGTTTTACGCGTGGTAGGTCGCCAGTAGACAGCGCCGCGCCGTGGCCACGGGGGCACTCCTCGGGGTCTACTGGCGACCCGCCGACCAGTGGTTTCCGGGCGAGGTGTCGCACCTGCTCCGTACTTCTGGCCGACAGCACCAGCTCGGATCATGAGTCGGCGTCGTGGCCCGCCTTCTGAGGGCGAGTGCGCCTTCCTACCTTGCTGGTGCATCCGCTGCCGCCCCGGGAGTCGAACCCGGACGCTCCGGAGTTTGCACCCCCGGAAGCTCTACCTGTTGAGGCTTATGCGGCAATCCTTGCTGGTCTAGCAGTTGGGGGCGTACGCGGTGATCTGGAACGACGACATGCGGCTGCCCCAGTCGGAGCCCTGGGAGGTGGCGTACTGGCCGGAGGAGAGGGTGCGGGTCCAGGGGCTGTAGCCGCAGGTGCCGCTGTCGTAGATGTTGATGGCCACGGTGGTGTGGTTGTACCAGGAGTCGGCCTGGTTGCTGGCGAGGGTACCGAGGCGGATGCCGTGGCGGGTACCGGCGTCGATGGTGCTCTTGTTGTACGTGTAGCGGGTGCCGGTGTAGTTCTGACCGGTCCACCAGCAGAAGTTGCCGACGGCGCAGTCGGTGATGGCGGCTTGGGCGGGCTGGGCGGCGATGAGCAGGCCGAGCGAGGCGGCGAGCATGAGCAGCGCGGCCGTGAACTTGGTACGCATGGTTCCTCCTTGTCCGGGCGGAGCTTGCGTGGCGACGGGTGGACTTGAACCACCGGAGTCCTTACGGCCTGATCGCTGCGTGACCGGGCGATCTATCCCGGCCGCACAGGCGGGGCCTGCGGGACCACTCCTCCCCCTTCGCTACGCCTGATCAGGGCGTGGGCCGCCGTTAGCCGTGCGCACGGCGCGGTCCGGCCGGGGGTGCTCTACCTGCTGAGCTACGTCGCCTTGACCGGGAGTCCCGTGGCGGCGGGACTCCCGGGGCCCGTTGTGGTGGGCCAGACCTTTGGGAAGCGCCATCCCCGTCCCGTACGTCGTGCCGGGCTTGTACCCGGTCCCCTCACGTACGAACACGGTGGTCACTTCGTGACCCTGGACGGATTTGAACCGCCGACCTCCTGCCGTGAGGCAGGTGCTCTATCCGGCCCGCTCGCCAGCTTGCTGGCAATAGGCGCTACTGAGCTACAGGGTCCCTCGGGTGCTCATTCCGAGGGCGTCGGTTGCCGCCAGGCTGAGCAGTCGACACAGCCATCACCGGCGGACGACACCTGGCGTTCCTCTGCGAGGGGAAGCCGGGCGTCGAACCCGGGCCAGGGCTTTCGGCCCTGCGCTCCCTGCCTTCCCCCGGGTGATCAGCCTTCCGGCTTCTCGCCCTCCTCCTGCGGGTTGTCCTCGCCGGTCTCCTCGGCCTGCTCGCCTTCGGTGGGCTCTCCGTCGGTGGACTCGGCCGGGGCGGCGGGCGGGTAGATCGCCTCCACGACCCGGTCCATCTCGGCGATGATCGCCTCACGGAGCGGGAACAGGGCGACCGTGCCGTCCGGCATGTTGATCGGGAAGAAGTAGTTGGGATCACCAGCGACGTAGCTGATATCGCCGACTCCTGTGATGCGGTAAAGCTTCAGGCTGTGCATGGTTGCCTCCTCCAGTGAAATGTCTGTCGAGGGGAGAGCAGGGATCGAACCTGCGTCCACCGAGGCTTGCTGCTCACGGATGCTTCCGGCTGCATTGCCGGAGCACAGCTTGCGGCCTCTGCTCTGCCGACTGAGCTATCTCCCCAGGTGGGCCGCGCGCTTACTGCCCTACAGCAGCCACGCGGCCCGGTCTTGCATCAGGTCATCACCATGGTTCGTCTCCCGGCTCTTCCCTGCTCGCCCGGTTTTCGTCTCCGTCAACACCCCGGCGGGTGTGCACAACTAGCTCACGGGCGTTTGCTGGTCTTGGGTCAGCCCTGCGGCTGGTCTTCCCCGAACGGGTCGTCCTCGTCGTCGGCCGGGCGGGTGGCGGCGGCCTTCGGGGTGGTCGTGTTGACCTTGACGGGAGTCAGGCGCACGACGCCGGTGTTGTCGTTGCGGGCGGCCGTGTAGTGCGTGCCGGGCGGCGCGATGCCGTCGAGGTTGATCTGCCCGTCCTCATCGGCGACGTACAGGGTCAGGTCCACAGGGTTTCTCCTCAGGGTGTGGATATCCGGGCGGTGCGCCCCGGCCGCCGGTCGGCGGGGTGTGCGGCGGCGCTGGCGGCGGCCGGGGCTATCTACGGGGAGGGGACCGGATGGCCATACCTCCCGAGCGGGATCACGGGGGCAAACGCCGCTCGGGTTGACAGACCGTTGGAGGCACAAGGCCGATCCGGTCCCCTCCGTCTGTCGTGACCCTACACCACGCAGCCAAGTTGGGTCGCTGCCGCCTGGGCCGGTGGGGTTTTCGGGTCACGTGCGCGGCGGGCCTCGATTTCGGCCCGGATGTTGGTGAACAGGTTCTCCCAGTCTCCGTCGGCGGGCTCGCCGTCGAAGCGCAGGCCGGGGATGTTGGTGGTGATCTGGCCGACCAGCCACGCCCGGTCGGCGTTGGTGGCGTCGTTCTCGCCCATCAATGACTGAGCCATGCTGGCGTTGTACCAGGGCTCAGGGAGCAGCATGCCAGGTAGCAGGTGCTCGTCGATCTGGTCGAAGCGTGCGGCGATCTTCCGGGCGTCCTCACGGTTGATCGTGTCGGCGATTGCGGCGTCCATCAGCGCATCACCAGCACGGTGGCGTCGTTGGGGATGGTGCTCCAGACGCGGTTACGGATGTCGCCGGTCAGGACCAGGACGTGGCCGGGGTTCTCGCTGGAGTGCCCGGCACGGACCAGCTCGCCGCTGATCAGGCCGTCGGGGGTGATGAACTGGACGGTCCTGCCTCCGTACGCGCCGTTGCTCTGGGCGATCTGGAGTGCGCTCCACGCCTCCTGCGGCTGGTCGTTCAGCGTCTGGGCGGGGCTGGTGGTTGCCTGCATTGCTGCCTCCTTGGCCGGTCTGTCGTGTTCCACGTTAGTCGCCGCCACGCGCACTGTCAACCCCCGACAGACGGTTTTGTCGATTCCGGCTTGACATCCGTCGATCATCAGTCACCCTTGAAAGAGACAACCCCCGGAAGGAGCGGAGGTAGCAGCGATGGAGACGCTGGAGAAGGACACGATCGAGACCCCGGTGATCAACTCGTGGCGGCGTGAACTCAAGCCGACGCGGGACCAGATCGCGTACGCCACCGACCTGTGCCGCTCCGAGCTGCCGTACGCCGAGCGCGTCCGGACCATCCGTACCTTCGACGTCATGGACTCGGGCGACATCTCCGAGCTGATCGACCGGCTGGCCGAGGTTCGGCGGGCCCGGCTGGCCCGGCTGCGGCGCACCCGACGGCCCTCACGGGGTCGGCGCGCAGCGTAGGCTCGGACACCAGAACGGCCGCTCCCACCCCGGGGAGCGGCCGTTCGCCGTATATGGGGACGGCCGGAGCCCCTGGGACCTGAGTGGTCGACCCTTGGGGTAGTCCGGCCGTTTTTAGTGTCGCAGCACTGCCGCGATTCATCCCACAGACCGACACCGGAGGCGGTGAACCCGGCGGCGTCCTATGGGGTGGAGTCTAGCCGTACGGGGAGCTGACAGGCATCGTCATGTTGGCCGGGGCCGCGATGCGCACCAGCTTGTTCTCGCGGCCCATCAGGAACAGGCCAGCCTGCACGAGGGCGTCGATCCGGTCCGGGGATTCGGCGTCGCCGGGGACCCACGTGCACTGCTGGTCCTCCAGCTCGATGAACGTGCCGACGTGGTGCCAGCGGTTCTGCTCGTAGCGGGAGGCGACCGGCTCGGCGCGCAGCTTCTTGCCCGCCAGGGAGGTGACCTCCTTGACCGGCGGGGGGCCGGGCTCGAACAGGCCCTCGTCCTGCATCTCCTTGTACGCGTCCGTGACGACCTGCATGAGCCACTTCTTGCCCATGTTCGTCTCGATGATCAGCCAGGTTGCGCCCCAGGCGCGGAAGGTCTCCCAGGCGAGGCGGGCGGCGGCGTGCCCGACGACCTTCTTGGTGGCGTCGGCTAAGACGTAGTCGTCGCCGTCGTATCCCCGGGCGGCCACGATCAGGCCGGTTTCGTCGCCGGAGCCGGTCGCGCCGGGGTCCATCGAGACGACGACCTGCTTCAGTTCGGGCAGCTCAGTGGCCTTAACGCGATTGTTTTCGATCATGGGCCGCTGCCACAGCGCGCCCTCGACCTCCTCGATCAGGTGGCCGTACAGCTCCTGCAATCCGGCGCGGGTGCCCTCATAGAGCTTCTTCAACTCCTCGACGACGTGGCGGGATAGGTTGGCGATGTTGTCGAAGATGCTGCCGGTCGTGATGACGACCGTGCCGTCCGTCTTGTGCTTCCACTCGATCAGTAGCTTGATCGGTTTCGGGGTGGTGGTGATGACGGCGCGCGGGTGGTCGCCGATCAGCGGGGCGCGCAGCGACGGCAGGATGCCCTCGTACCAGGCGGCGTACGTGTAGCGCCACTTCGCCAGCTCGTCGGCCCAGAGCCCGGCGAGGTTGTAGCCACGGCCGACGTCGGCGTTGTCCGCGCCCTCGAAATAGATGACCTGCCCGGATGCGAACTCGATCATGAGCTTGGGGGACTTCCAGTACCGGTAGTCCTTGCCCTTGATCAGGCCCATCCGGGTAAGCACGGACAGGATGCCGGAGTTGCCCTCGATGCACGCGGTGCGGCAGTCGTTCAGGGTCTCGGCGATGACCAGCCACTCGGTGCGCTGCCCGACCCTGTCGACGGGGTGCCGGAAGACGCGGTCGAGGAGGTCTTCCGCGCCGGTGCGGGTCTTGCCCCAGCCTCGGCCGGACAGGATGAGCCAGACCAGCCAGTCGCCGGGGGGCTTGAACTGCTCAGGGCGGCCGACCCACCACCACGCGCCCTTGAGGATGTCGTCCAGGGTCTCGCGGGACTGCTCCTTGAGCCAGGACTTGCGGAGGCTGGCGGGCAGCAGGGCCAGCTTCTGAGCGGCGGACAGGCTCATGATCGAAAACTATCCGAGACGATGCGGTACCAGGGGGTCGCCCAGCCGCCCGGCACACGGGCGACCCCCTGCCGCGCCAGCGCCTTCACTGCGGAGGAGGAGGTGCAGGAAGGGCGGCGTCCAGCCCGCGAATCGCCTCCTCTGCGCTCGCGGTCAGCTCTTCATACCCGGCAGCCAACTGCTCGGGCGTCATCCGGCTCACCATATCGTCGAGGGTGCGCATGATCCGGTCATGCTGGACTCCCACCTCGACGCGGACCTGCGGCTTGCCCGCGTCGTCGGTGCCCGAGGTCGCGGCAACCGTGACAGACGTCTGCTGCGGGGCAACGGAGTTGCGGTCCAGACCCAGCGCGGCGCGCTCGATCTTCGCGGCGCTGTCCAGCATGAGGATCAGGGCATGCGGGGAGATCTTGCCGATGTCGAGGGTCTTGAGCCGGGCGAGGGCCTTCTCCATCATCAGTCCGGCGGCCTTCGCGTGCCGCTTGGCCATTTCCTCGCGGGCGTCGCCCAGCCGAATCGCGGCCAGCCGGTCCTGCTCGGCATCCCATCGCTGGGCGCGTTCCACCCAGCGCTTCATCCGGGCGATCCGGGCAACGGTGGCGAAGGTCAGCGGGGACATCCCGGCGATCTGAGCCACCGTGCGGATGCGTCCGTGGTCGCGGTACATGCAGAACAGGCCGTAGTCGCGGCCGTTCTCTCCGGGCTGCTGGTCCCAGGCGTCGAGTAGCGGGTCCAGGTCGAGCTTCTTGCGCTCCAGGGCGTTCAGGATCTCGGGCGAGCGAGAATGATCGTTCGTCTTACCGTTGCGTCGGCGGGTCATGGGCGGCTCCTCCTGCCGCCAGCCTACCGGCTACACGCCGGGCCAGATCAGCTCGGCGGGAACGTCCGTCACGGAAACGATGGTGGCCGCCCCGGTGGCCCACACCTCGGCATCCTCGGAGATCAGCGGCGGGATCTCGTCGGCGGTCAGGCGGCGACCGGTGCAGCGGTAGATCAGACCGCTGGTGCGGCCCCGTTCCATGACCCGCTCGCGACCGTTCCAGGCGTACAGGTACGCGACAAAGCCGCCGGGGAACCAGGCGGCCCAGGCGATCTGCACGGGCGGAGTGGTGTCCGGCGGAAGGAAGCCGACCTGCTCCCCGGCGAATGGGCCGTCGCCGAGGATGATGCGCGCCCAGTCGTCGGAAGGGGTGTGCGGCCAGGCCCAGTTCGCCATCAGTCGCGTCCCCAGGACCAGCGGGGGTAGTACGGGACGCGGGCACCGATCGGCGCGTAGCGCCCGGCGAACATGTGGTTGTCGTACGCCTTGGCGTGGCCGGAGTGGTAACCGCCGTACGGCCCGGCCTTGGTGCCGGTGGCGGCGACGTACCGGCACCATCTCAGCCAGCGTCGCTTGGCCTTGGCTGCGTTCATCGTCATCTCCTCCGTCGTTTTTGATCTTGGCATCGGGTGTAGTGGCACGGGTTCGCCCGGAAGATGCCCTCGTACTGGTCGGCGTCGGCCTCACGGTAGAACGCCCACAGCCTGCCAACGTGGCCGCAGTGCGACCGGACCAGCCAGGAGAACGAGTCGTCACGCGGGGCGCGCTCGTCGGGCGGCCACTGGCCGTCAGGCATCGGGCGCTTGATCCAGGCGACACCCCACGAGCGGGTCTGAGGGCAGTCCGATCCCGGCTCGTGCTTGTGGTGGCAGTCGGGGCAGAACGGCCAGCGTACGGAAGGGTCCGGCTTCGGAGTGCGGCTAGGCATGTGACATCCCGGAGATGCGGGAGCCCGCCGCCCCGGGCGGAGGCGGCGGGCTCGGGCTATGGCGCGGTCACTCCCAGGCGGCGAGAGCGGTGGAGCGGCGGCGCTGGTTGTAGAGCTGCACGATGACTCGGGCGATCGAGGTGGACAGGTTGCCGGTCCGGGTGGCCATCAGGCCCCGGGCGTGGCCGACCAGGGCGTCCGGACCGCCGGGGAACTTCGCCAGCCGCTGGGCGAGGTCGTCCAGGTCGACGTCGAGCTTGTACTTGGCCAGCACTCGGCCCAGGCCGACCAGGAGCGAGCCCTGCATGGCGGCGGGGCGGTGGCCGTACGCGACGGTGAGCACGTGGATGGCGGCCTTCGCGGCGTTCGGGTCGAGGTTGTAGACGCGCTCCAGGCTGCTGATGGCGGTGATGCGGCCCTCGCCGCTGTACGGGGAGACCGTCCATCCCTCGGTCGTGAGGATCGCGTTCATGTGCAGGGTGCTCGGGTCCTGCTCCACGCAGGCGACGATGAACCGGTCGACGGCGGACACCTTGTCGGCGTCGTTGAGCTGCCGGAACAGGGCGGCTTCCTGCGCGACGGTCAGGCCCCGGTACTGGTTGGTGAGGATGACGCCCTCGTACTTGGCGGCCTCGGCGGCACGGTAGCGGTGCTGGCCGTCGATGATGTGGATGCGCTTGGGCGAGCGGAACGACGTGGTGAGCACGCCCAGGGCGGCCGGGTCGAACTTGGCGGCCATGGTGGCAACGCGGTGCTTCTTCAGGGCGCGCTGCACGGCGGGGTCAACCCAGAGGTCACCGACCTTGACCTCGACGATCTCCTGCGTGGCGGTGGCGGTGCGGGGACTGCTCATCGGTTGCTGATCTCCTTCATCTGTTTGATCATCTTCTCCAGCTCGCGCCTGGCGTAGGAGAGCTGGGCGTGCACGGGTCCGACCTGCTCCCAGGTCAGATCAGGGCTCGGGGGTCCAAGTTCGGACAGGCCCGAGATGAGGCCCTGCAAGGGCGGGAGCGCCCGGTCCCAGGCGGAGATCTGCTTGGCCGCGTCGGCGGACTCGGCGGGCTCGGCCTTCACCTTCACGGCGGGGGTCTTCTTCTGCTTCAGGCCCATCAGCTCCTGGTAGCTGGCCCAGGGCGTCGCGCGCCTGGCGTCCAGCTCACCCATGATGTGCTCGGCCTTCTGGCGCTTCTTCTCGTCGGCTCCGATGACGCCGGTGGCGGTCTGGTAGATGACCTCGACCCGGCGGGCGGTGGCGGCGGAGATCCCGAACGGCTCGGCGAGCACGGTCAGGACGTAGTCGTCGGTGCGGTGGCTGGAGCGGCCCGGTTTACGCTCGCCGAGTTGCGTCTTGGTGCGCAGCTCCACGCCCCGGCGGCGGGCGGCTTCGGCCCGCTTGAGGGCGGCAGGCTCGTCGAGCTTGCGCATCAGTTCCCATAGGCGGCAGGCGTCGGACCAGGTCATCGGCTGGGCACATTCCGGGTCCTGAGCGTCGGCGAGCAGCCGCTTGGCGGCGTCCTCGATGGTGTCGACGAAGACGGCGTGGATGTGCTTGAAGCCGGTGCGGTTCTGGCCGCCGGAGAGCAGGAAGTGGCAACGCAGGCGGCGGAAGCCGGAGATCAGGGTGCCGTCTTTCCACAGGGTGATCGGGTGGCGCTGGCCTTCGGCGATCAGGCTCTTCCCGAGTCCGGTGAGGGTGCCGACGTTGCGTCGGATTTCCCGGGTGCGGACCGTCTCGATGTGGACCTTGGTCTCTTCCATCAGGCGGCGACCAGCTCGGACTCCTCGGCGTCGGCGTACGCCTGCCAGTCCCAGGCGGGGTCCAGCGGGTCCACCGGGGCGGCGGGCGGAGCGGAGATGGGGGTGACGTCCTGCGTGTCGTTCACGTAGGAGTCGGACAGCCGGTGTTCGCCGGTGACCTCGTCCCAGGGGCGCGGCCGGTAGCCGTCCGGGTGGGCTTCCAGGACGTGCTTGTGCGGCGGGGTCGGGGCGGGCCAGCGGCTGGCGCGGATCAGGAGGCTGGTGATGCCCGCCAGGATCGCCACCAGGGCGGCGGCGGAGGTGGCTGCGGTGATGTCGGTGAGCATGTCGGGCCTTTCGTCGGCGGGTCGGTGGGATCATGCTGAGGCACAGACTACCTCGCTGTCAACCCCGACGCTACAGAGGGGGTCAACGATCTTGACCCCGTCGACTCGATCATGCTCCTACTGTATGCTCGTGACCTACGATCCCCCGGCACCAAGAGCGAGGACACCCCATGGGCAGCATCAGCTATAAGGCGAAGTGGCAGGAGGCGAACGACAACCTCAGCAGGATCGCGGCGGAGAACGAACGACTCCGCAACGAAACGGCGATGATGAAGGACGAGATCATCCGGCTCAACGCATTGCTGGACGGCGACCCGCACGCCCGGCAGATCAGGGCGCAGCAGCAGGCGGAGCAGATCGTTGACCTGGCGGGCATCGCCCGGCACATGCGGGTGGAGCGCACCACCCCGCAGCAGTGGCGGCAGCGGAAGCTTCTCCCGCCCGTCGACTACCCGGACATCGCCGAACCGCTCTGGCGCGTGTCGACCCTGCTGGAGAAGTTCGTCCGGCCGACCCGGCGCATCTGGTACGACGAGCCCGAGGCCCTGTCGCCCGCCGCGTGACGGGTGCAGAATGAGCGACGCCCCGGGCCGCTAACCCGAGGCGTCGTGACGAGAACAGCTATCCGAATGTTTCAGCACCCACGAGTCTACCGGCGGCATACAGCCGGGACAACCCGCAGGGTGCCACATCTGAAAAGAGGCACCTTGTCCTTCGAGACGCTGATCTGGGTCCGCACCCAGAAGACCGGTAGCAGTTCGCAGCGTTCCGTCCTGCGTGTGCTCGCCGACCACGCCGGGCAGGACCACTCCTGCTACCTGCGTACACAACTGATCTCCGACGAGACGGAGCTGAGCCCGAGCGCCGTGCGCTCCGCGCTGGCCAGCCTGGTCCAGAAGGGCTTCGTCCGTATCTACGAGCGGTACAACGACGCGGGGGCGCGGCGGCCCAACCGGTACCAGATCCTCATCGAGGGTGCGGAGACTCCGCCGCCGGACGCTGACGACTGGGCCGGGGTGCGCCAGCAGGAGCCGGAGGGGGAGGCTCCTGAAGATGGAGGGGGTGCTCCAGCCAGCGGAGGGGGTACCCGCCAGGAGCTGGAGGGCTTTCCTATTAAGGAAGCAACTAGTTCTGAAGCACCCTCTAAGGGCGGCGTTTCGCAGCCGAAGAAGACGGCGACCCGAGTGCCCGATGGCTTCATGCCCACCGAGGAGATGCGGGCCTGGTTCGTCGGTGAGGGTTTTCCTGCCGTGATCGACGGGAGGGTTGAGCACGAGAAGTTCATGGACTACTGGCGGGCCTGTCCGGGGGTCAAGGGCCGCAAGCTGGACTGGCCCGCGACGTGGCGCAACTGGATGCGCACGGCCGCCCAGCGCGCCCCGCGCCGTCCCGGCAACTCCCTCGCACCGGTGTCCGGCGCTCCGCACCAGTACCAGAGCACGACTGACGCCAAGGTTGCCCAGACGCTGGAGCTGGGCCGCCGACTGCAAGCGATGGAGGACGCGCAGTGAACATCACCGAGACGAGCAACGCCCTGGCCTTGGCGCAGGCTTTCGACAACCGCACCGTCGGCGAGGCGAACATCCGGGCCTGGTACGCCGTGCTCGGTGACCTCGACGCCGCCGACGTGATGCGGGCGATTCAGGAGCACTACGCCGCGAAGACCGAGTGGATCATGCCCGCGACCATCCGGGCCGCCGCCGCCGCGTACGAGCTGGAGCGGCGCAAGGCCGCCACGAAGTGGGCTCCCGGCCAGTACGGGGTGCCGAAGGGCGAGGCCCTTCCGGAGATCGCCGGTCCGATCGCTGAGGCCGACGTGACGCCCGAGGTACGGGCGCTGCTGGAGTCGGTGCGGGCGATGCTGCCCGAGGGTTCCAGGGAGGCGCTGATGCCTCGCACGGTGGCGTGGGAGCGGAAGCACGCCGCGTACCGGCGTCAGCAGGAGGCTCAGCCGAACCCGCGCTACCGGCCGAGGACGCTGGCCGAGGTGCAGGGCGAGGCCAGTTGGGTCTGCTGCACGAACGACACCTGCCGCTGCGAGCCCGGGGAGTGCGTCTGCGGTTGACACCCGGCGCAGGTCGTGTATGCTGTGGGTAGACAGTCACCCACGGAGGTACAGAATGGCAGACCACAAGACACTCGCCGAGGCACTGGCCGCATTCCAGGCCGAACTGCCGAAGCTCCGCAAGGACGAGACCGCCAAGGTCACCGGCGAGAACGCCAAGACCGGAGCGAAGGTGTCCTACTCCTACGGTTATGCGGGCCTTGACCAGGTATGCGAGACCGTCGAACCCGTCCTCGGCAAGCACGGCCTGGCCGTCACCTCAAAGACCACCTGGTCTGACGGTGCGATGGTTCTGGAGGTGTCGCTGCTGCACGAGTCCGGCGAGCGGGAGACCGGCTTCTGGCCGCTGCCGGACCCGCGCCGATCGGGCCCGCAGGATCTGGGCTCGGCCATGACCTACGGCCGCCGGTACCTGACCTTGGCCCTGACCGGGACCTTCCCCGGCGGCGAGGACGACGACGGCGCGAAGGCCCAGACCTACGCCCAGCAGGAGCGCTGGGACAACGCCAAGCCGAAGGCCGAGAAGCCCGTCAGCGCCCCGCCCGCGCCGAAGACGGAGTGGACCGACGAGGAGATCGGCACCTACCACCGCAACATCGAGACCCTGCCGATCGGCCAGGCCGTCAACGGCTACGACTGGATGGCGGGCAAGAACCTGCACAAGCGGTCGATCCCGATCGCCGCCGAGAACCCCGACACCGGGGAGCCGTTCCGGGTGAACGCGACCGAGGTTCTGGCGCTGCGGCTCGCCGATGAGGCCGTCAAGCCCGAGGCCACCGTCAAGGACATCGCCGACCTGCGCGCGTACGCGGAGGCCCGAGGGCTGCTGAAGCTGCCGGTGTCCGAGGCGACCACCCTCGACGAGGAGCTGGCCATGGCCCGCGACACCAAAAGCACTGCCAGCGGCGACGACGGCGGGGCGCAGGCCGCGATGCAGGGCACGAGCGACTGATGAACAGCGTCACGGAGATGCTGAAGCTCTTCACGGACGCGAAGTTCGAGCCGGTACGCAACAAGAACCACCCGATCTTCCGGTGCCCCTGCGGGCACCGGCAGGTATCGACCTCCGGCTCTCACTGCGAGGGCCGGGGGACCACCAACGCCCGGCTCCTGATACGACGCGTACTACGCCAGTGCGCGGAGCTGGAGCGGCGGGGCATCAGCCCGAGGCAGCTACAGCAGAGGAGCGCGGCGTGACCCAGATAGACCGGTTCGTGGGGAGATGGGGGTTCCTCTCGAACTTCCACCTCTCGCGGATCGCCTACGAGGGCATCGTCTACCCCTCCGGTGAGCACGCCTACAACGCGGGCAAGACCCTCGACCGGTGCCAGCGCCGCCGCATCGCGCTGGCACCCACCCCGAAGCAGGCGAAGCGCCTGGGCCGCCGCCTGGAGCTACGGCCAGGCTGGGAGAACATCGCCCGGTACGACGTCATGTGGGATGTGCTGTGGGCGAAGTTCGCCCACCACCCCCGGTACGCGGCGATGCTGCTGGCCACCGGCGACGCCCTGCTGATCGAGGGAAACACCTGGCACGACAACCAGTGGGGATGCTGCTACTGCCCCCGGGAGAAGTGCGCCGCACCCGGCAAGAACTACCTAGGCCGCATGCTGATGGACCTTAGAGACGAACTGAGGAGACCCCGATGACCGAACCCGTCCCGCAGGAGTTGACCGACGCGGAGAAGCTGGCCGCGCTGGAGACGTACATCAAGGTGCTCAAGGGTCAGGCCGACGCGCTGCGCGCCAACGTCACCACCGACCTCGGCAAGCGGCACGTCGAGAAGGTCGGGGCCTACCTGCCCGGCGGCACCAAGATGGCGTCCGTGTCGTACCGGCCCGGCGCGAAGTCCGCCCGGATCACCGACGAGGCCGAGGCGACCCGATGGGCCATCCGGAACCACCCCGAGCAGATCATGCAGGTCGTCCGGCCCGCGTACCTGGCGATGCTGCTGGACTACGCGAAGAAGGAAAGCGAGATCGGCGGCCACGGCTTCGACCCGGCAACCGGCGAGGAGCTGGACTGGATCGAGGTGGTGAAGGGACCGCCCGGCGTCACCGTGACCACGACGGCCGAGGGCCGGGCGCGGATGGCCGAGCTGGCGGGCGGCTTCGCCGGGATGCTGGAGGGGCCGAAGCCTGCATACGACCCGGCGTTCGCCGACCGGCTGGAGAACGGAGCGTACGAGCGATGACCGAGCGGGATTGGGAGGCGGCGGCTGCCGCCAGGCTCCAGCGCACCATCGCCAATCTCGTATCCCGGATGCGGGACACCGCCGACCGGATCGAGCAGGAGGCCAAGCACAACATCGCCGCCGCGACCAAGGGGGACGGGCAGTTCTCCACGTACGCCCGCGCGGCGGGAACGGCCATCGACGAGCTGCACACGCTGGCGTTCAACGCCAAGCCGTCGATCATCATCGACGCGGCTGCCGACGCTGACGCCGCGCACGCCGAGAAGCAGGCCACGAGCGCTGCTGAGGCCGGGGACGAGCAGTCCAAGGACTACGGCCGCCTCCACGCCCTGTCGACGTTCCTGGGCGTCCTGGACGGCTGGATCGACGGGTCCAAGAGCAACCACGGGGCGTGCGATCACCGGGGCGAGGGAGTCGGCGAGGAGTGCTGGCGCTCGTACGCTCCGGCCGACATTCGCCGGATGGTCAACGACGCGGCCCGGGAGGTCGGCGTCAAGGAGTGGCCCGAGCCGGAGGTTGCCGCTGAAGACGTCCCGCTAGACCGGTCATGACCCGCCGGTATCCGTGGCGTCGCCGGGTGGTCCGGAGCCCGGCACCGCGTCGAAGCGGGGCGGTGCAGCTCATCATCAGCCAGTACGAGGCCATGATGCTTCCCCAATCGTTTTTGATCATGAACGGCGACACCATCCGGGTGGTTCTCACCGCCACCGTCCAGGGCACCAAGCCCGAGGACTTCCGCACCATCACGCTTCCCGTAACCATCCAGGCGAGACTCGCCTAACCAGGAGGAGGAAACCCATGAACATCAAGAAGCCGTTCGCCGTCTTGGCGGTGGCCGCGCTCGCCGTCGGCGGCCTGGCCGCCTGCAAGAGTGACGCGGACACCGCCAGCAAGAACCTGTCCGTGGCGGCCGACAACTTCGAGGTCTACCGACGGGTCGTCTTCTACAACTCGATCCTCGACAAGTACGTGATGGTCATCGAGGGCTGGTGCTCCGTCGACTTCAGCGACCCGAACAAGGAGTCGGTGATCTGCAAGGTCGGCGGCAGTTCGTCCAACCCCGTCGTCAAGCGGAACTCGATGAGCAAGGCCGACAACGTGTTCTGCTTCTACACCCAGCTCGACTCGACGGGCGTCAGCGCGCACCGCTACCGGGTCATCCTGAAGCCGGAGCAGATCATCCCGGAGCCCGAGGTTCAGTGATCATGCGGCGCATCCTCGCGTTGGCCGCCATCGTGGCGGCAGGGCTTGCTCTCGCGGGCTGCCCGGACTCGAACCACGGGTCCACCAAGCCGCCGAAGCCGCCGTCGGCCGACCAGCAGTTCAAGAACGACTGCCGCCTGAAGGGCGGTACGCCGGTCATCACCCACGAGCGCGGCGGCACACAGCGCAACTGCGTGCCTCCCCCCGGGGGCTGGCAGTAGCCTGTCGGCATGAAGCTGGGCCAGCTCGCCGTCGACCTCGGATACGCCGTGAGCCGCGCCTTCGCCGTCACCCCCAAGGGGGCTGAGGGCGGGGCGCGGCTCGACGCTTATTGGACGGAGGGCGAGGGCGCGGCGAAGATCCGCTGGAACGAGCCATGCGCCTTCTGCCGGTGCAAGGAACACCTCGGGAAGTACATCCACGGCAACAAGCTGGACGGGCACTGCGCGAACCTGGAGAAGCAAGCGACGGGCCACTGGCCGAACCCGCAGCACTCCAAGACGCATCACTGCCCCTGCTGATCTCCCGTGGTGTATGCTTATGACATACAGAGAGGGAGAATCGCATGAGGTACACGACGCACGGCTTCATGACCGGCCTCGACCTGGCCGACCATCACAAGCTCTACGACACCGGCCCCCACCCCGACTGCCCCGGCCACGAAGAGGGCGTCGGCTTCGTCTACTGCTCGGTCAACGAGGAATGCCCTGGTGACGGCTGGAACCCTGAGGCGGGCGCGTCCGCGCCGGACGCGAACCGGCACGCCACCCAGACCGGCGGAGTCCCGTTGTGACCGCCAGCTTCGAGGTCGCCAAGGCCCTCGCGTCAGCCCGCTCATACGGGATGTGCGAGGGCTGCGGCATTCCTGGACACCTGGACCCCCACCACCGGATGACGCGCGGCTCAGGAGGCGTACACGGGCTGGCGGCGTCCATCGCCAACGACGTCCGGAACCTGCTGATGCTGTGCCGCCCCTGCCACGACCGGACCCTGTCCGACGCCGCGCCCTGCATCGAGCTGGGCTGGGTCATCGAGCGCCGCTCCGGCGTCGACCCCCGCGAGGTCCCGGCGTACATCTTCACCGTCAACGGCAAGGGCTGGTGGTTCCTCACCGAGAACGGCGGCTACCGCTGGGCCGATGAGTTGAACGTTCAACCAGGCTACCGGCTGACCTACGAGGCGGCGGAGTGAACAGCCGGGGTCGCCGGACGCAGCGCCGTGCGGCCGAGCGCCGCGAGGAGAAGGCCGAGCGCCGTAAACGCCTTGAGCTTCAGCTCAGCTTCAGACCGAAGAAACGCAAGATCAAAAACGCTAAGGGCTGAGCAGCGAGACAGGCTGTACCTTGACCAGCGCCGAGTCGAGGTTGAACGCGAGCTGGTTGCTGTAGAACTGCACCGGGAACACACCCGTCCACTGCTGGTTCGCCGAGATCGCCACGGCGAGCGAGCGGGGGCCGGTCGTCTGACCATCCGAGCCGGAGGACATCTGCACGGTCAGCGTGTGGGTGCTCGAATCCGTGTTGAGCAGCACGAGCACGGTCGCGCCGTCGTTGTAGCAGAGGTTGCCGTTCGCTACGTCAGCGGCCGTGGCCGGGGCCGGGATCGCGGTCAGCGCGGTGCGGTTCACGCTGGTCACGGTGATGGGGGTGCGCCCGGCCATCCTGCCCTCGTTTCGAGTAGCGTTTCTAGTGGGTACCAGGATGCCATGTTTGCCCTGGTCGCAGCGATCATCTGGTTCCTCGCCGCGTTTGGAGTAGGACTCGGCCCCATCAACATGCTGCTGTTCGGACTGGCTTTCCTCGCCCTGCACTTCGCGTTCGGGTGGGGGCTGCCGGTGTCTGCACCGTGGAACCGGCAGCCCCCACCCTGATCATTCTCCCGGAGACCGGCCCGGCGCGAACCGCGTGGTTCCGCGACCGGGCACGAGGTGCGCCGGAACCAGCTCACGCCCGAGGTTGTCCTTCGGGTTGGCGACCGGCGTGACCTTCGCGCGCACGGCGAACCCGAGGATGACCTGGAGGATGCCGACGGCCGTGGTCAGCCACGTCGCGGCCTGACCGTGCACGGTGCCGGTGCCCTGGAGGTAGACCAGGACGGCGAGCAGCACCGTCATGATCGAGATCAGGTACGCCACCGGCGCTTCCTTGAACCGCTTGATCACTGCTTCGGCCCTGTCCACTTGACGCCCATCTGAGCCCACGTGGCAGGCCCCACGATGCCGTCCACGTGGATACCGCGCATGGCCTGGTACCAGCGGACCCCCTGGGCCGTCTGGTTGCCGTACGCGCCGTCAGGAGCCCCAGCGTGCTTGGCCCCGATGAACTTCTGCACGAACACGACGTCCGGGCCGCGCAGGTCCGGCTGCCGGTTGACCAGCACCCGCGTGCCGGGCGCGTTGGTGACGACCGGCGGCTTCGGCTTCGGCGGAACCGGCTTCGGCGGCGGCGGGCAGACGTTGAACACCGGCGTGCTGGACTGGGCGGCCAGGTCGTAGCCGGTGCAGGTGTGCGCCGTCGAGTGCTGGCTGCCGTGCTTGCCGGACAGGTGCACGTGGTTGGTGTGCGGGTCCGAGCCGGTGTACTTGCGGGGCTTCCAGCCGACCGTCGCCGACCAGATGACCCGGTTGTGGATCACGTACTGGAGGTCGCCAGGGTGGGCCAGGGCCTCTGTGACGATCTTCTCCGCGCGAGCGCCGGTGACCATCGGGTCGATGGCGTGCACGACGCCGGTGGAGTCGGGGTTGTGGTCGGAGCAGCCCGCCTGGTGCGCGGCGTCGCCGATCCAGCCGATGACCACGTCGTGGCCCCAGCAGCCCCAGATGTTCTGCCGCCGCACGTCCATGTTGTGGGCGAGGCTGTACGAGACGGCCATCGGCACCGTGACGGCGGGCGGGACGTAGTCCTTGGCGACCAGTTCGATGTAGTCCTTGAACGGGTCGAAGTCGGGGGGGTCGCTGGAGATGAACGAGGTGTAGTCGCCGCTCGCCGCGTCCTCGCTGGGACCGGTGAAGTCGGCCAGAGTGATGATGTCGCCCTGATCAGGCGTCGTCATACGTCTCCTCCTTGGTTGCCGGGCGTTGTCTACGCACACCGTACGCCATCCAGTGCCGCCGGATCTGAAGATCGAAAATGATCCAGGAACGCCACGCCAGCACGAACGGAAGCCCGAGCGCCAAGGACAGCACTCGCAGCCACATGAACCAGGTGCGGTCGTGCACGAAGTGCGCGATGGTCGTCAGGTCCAGGATCCAGGCGATGACGAGCATGTACCAGAAGACGTGCCAGCCGCCCCGAGACGCCCAGAAACGCGCGGTCAGGGCGAAGACGACGAATCCTATCGTGGCTATCACGGCCGAGACATAAAGGCCGATTGTTCCTATCAGGTACGGGGTCACTGGCCACCTCGGAGAATTGCTTCAATCATGGGTCCAACATGATTGTCCTCCCGCAACTTCCGTAGCGACGCCGAAACGGCATCGACGCGCGGCACCAGCGACTCGACCTGACGCTGCTGACGCTGCGCGGCGTCGCGCAGCTCTTCGGCCGCCCGTACCGCCTCGTCGGACTGCTGCACCCTCTTGCGCCAGAACCTCCGCGTCACGAGGAACCACCTCGTCTCTGATTGTGGTCCCTGTCCGCGCGCTCACGCAGGGCCTTCAGGACCTTGTCCTGGTTCTCCGCGAGCACCAGCAGCTTCGCCAGTGATGCCACCATCGACTCGATGCTCTTGGTGTTGGCCGCCATCCCCGCCTCGGCGACTTCCGCCCGCTTCTCGGCTCCGAGACGGAGCTGCTCCGCAACGTGCGCCGCCAGGATCTTTCCTCGCAGCATCGCATAGAAGACCGCTACGAGCGCCGAGAAGAGACCGCCAATCAGGAACCAGGGCAAATTCTGCGCATTTACTTCTACCATCTTGCCCCGTTTCGCCAGTACCCAGTCTCTGTCAGCAATCCTTTCATAAAGCTCTGACATTTCAGGACACGGACTTGAGGGCGATCATCGACAGGCTGAGCTGCGGCGGAACCACCGTGTCGGTGTTGAACGGACCCGCCGGAGTGCCCGTCCAATAAAGCTTCAACTCCAGGTAGTCGCCCGCGTTCAGCGGCCACAGCGACAGGCACGACCCCCACACCTGACCCGCCACCGTGGAAATCGGGGAATGCTTGTGCCCCTGCTGCCACGCCGTCGACCCGTTCAAGCCGATCGCGACCTGGATGATGCCGTTCGCGCCCAGCGCGGACCCGAGGTTGACGCCGCCGAAGCCGGACGCCAGCACCACGCACCCGACCGGCGCGGTCAGCCTGGTCGGGTTACCCGCCGCCCACCAGTTCCCGTTCGCCAGCGGGCTGTCGGAACCGTTGTTCAAGGTGATCGAGTCGAACGAGACCGTCGTCAGCGCGCCCTTGGTAAGGCTCAGCGCCGCGTTGCGCTTCGCGACCACCGAGCCCATCAGCGAGAAGTCGTTGGCCAGCTTCTGCGTGTTGACGATCGCCTGATCGATGTCGCTGGCCAGGGATCCGACGTCGGCGGCCGAGACGACATCCGACGCCCACGGGTACCGCAGGCGCTGGTACGGGGTCTTGCGCATGAAGGCCATCAGGTCACCGGTCCCAGGTAGAAGCCCCAGAAGGTCGATCCGGCGGAGATCGCCTTCTGGGTGGAGCCGTTCAGCTCCAGCACAGCATTGACGCGCCCCTGGTAGATCGCAGCCATCGTGAAGACGTTCAGCCACTCGCCGTTGGTGTTCGACTCGTCGTTGCGCTGCGTGCTGTACGACAGCGTCGAGAGGCCAGAGACCTGATCGGTGGTGGAGATCTGGATCCGCCCCTCGACGAGGTCGCCGACCACGGGAGTGCCGGAGATCGCCGTGGACAGGATCGTCGCGCCGAACATCCACCACGAGGGGGCCTGGCTCACAGGCTGATTCCAGCCGGTGCTGCCGAGGACCACGCCGCCGGTGTTGTCCCAGTCGATCGCCCCGAACTTGAGATAGTCGGTGCCGGAGAGGAACCCGGAACCGTTGACCGTCTGCCTGCCTACGAACGACGGCGTCCCCTCGAACGCCCGGAACGGGGCCTGGTCGGCGCGCAGGTCGGCGTCGACCGCCGCCGCCAGACGGTAGGCGTCCTGGACGTCGGCAAAGTCCGTGACCAGCGGGTACGGGTAGCCCTTGTTGGTCGTCGATCCGCTCATACGAAGTAGTCCGAAATCTTGATCGCGGAGAGGGCCATGTAGGAGGCGACGTAGGTGGCCGCCGTGTTGTTGAGGGTCAGGGTGATCGAGCAGCGGGTCGGGGTGGTCGGGTCGGTGACCAGCACCGGTGCGGACATGTGCACGGTGCCGCCCGCGTCCGCACCGGTGTGGGACGGATTGGAACGCATCGAGACGATGTTCGCGTTGGCCGGGCCGTTGATCTGCGCCCACAGCCAGTCGGAGGCGGCCACGTTCAGCATCAGCTCGTAGGTGACCATCCAGATGCCGACGCCGAGATAGATGCTGGTGGCGTCGAGGCCGAGGTCGGTGGGGGTGCCGATGTTGAACTCGACGGCCTGGAAGGCGGGCAGGAAGGCGCTGGAGTTGGTGATGGTCTGGTTGGTGGAGCTGATCCGCACGCGGGGGAAGAGCCCGGCCAGGGCGACGTCGGCGTCCAGCCCGGCCATGGCCGCATCGACGGCATCGGCGAGGGATTCCAGGGCGGTCTGGTCGGGGTAGGTGATGGCCGGGTCGTTGCACATCGTGTCGGTGACGGCGGGCATGGGCAGGTGGTTCGACATCGACGCAACGTTTTGGATCTTGGCCGTCACGGAGCCGACCACCGTCGACTCGTCCCGAGTGTGGATCCCGACGCCCGTCCCGGCGATGTAGTTCGTGAGGGCGTTGTCGGTCGTCGTCGCCATCCAGCCGCCCGGCGGCGTGCCGCCGACCACCCACAGCTTCGACTGGAGCACGTTGGTCTGGAGCGCCTGCGACCAGCGGATCGAGAACCGCAGGTTGTAGAAGGTGTTCGCCACGTACGTCAGGCCGGTCGAGATGGTGGCGATGGTGACCAGGCCGCCGGAGATGACCTTCGAGAAGCGCAGGCTGATCGCGCCGCCGGTCGCGACCATCATCGAGCCGACGTAGTAGTTGCTTGTCGAAGAAAGCTTCGCGACGAAACCGACGGTCGCCAGGTTGGTTGCCGGGATGGCCGACAGCGCGACCTGCCCGGAGATGTCCAGGTCAGAGGTCAGATTGTCGATGTACCCGAACTTGTCGCCGCCGCTAGACGGCAGGATCGTCGCCTGGTTCGAGGCGACGTTGAACTGCGAGCCTGCCCCGAACAAGGTGTACGCCTGCCCCGAAGTGGCCGTGCCGAGCCCGTTGGAGACGGTCCGGCCGAACAGGTCGGTGTAGCCGGTCGTGGCCATCTGCTCCTCCTCAGGCGGTCAGGCTGTCGAGCGGGTAGGTGCCGCAGAACTGGAGGAACGTGCCGCTGACCGTCTGATCGTAGAGGCGTAGGGCTCCCGCAGTGTCGACGTGCAGGACCGGGCGGGTTGTTCCCTGCGCGGCCACGCACACGATGATCTCACTGGTGGGGACGGGGAGGCCGGTGACGATGACCGAGCCGTTCGCGGGGATTGTCGAGTTGTTGAGCTGCCCGACGATCTGCACCTCGGACGCGGTACGCCGATACTGCCCAGGGCTGCCCGAACGGTCCACCCAACTGTTCTGGTAACCGAGGTCGGCGAACTTCACCCAGCCGCCGTTCACGGCCGCCGTGGGGCCGAGGATCAGCCAGGACGAGTCCTGCCGGAACACCGCGACGACGTCTCCGACGATCGGGGTGTACGAGGTGACCACGCCGACCCCGGCGGTGATCTGCCCCCCCGCGACGGTGATGGTGATGCTGGAGCCGGAGACGGCGGCGATGGTCGCGGTGCGCATGCCGTTGCCGACCCCGACGGTCTTCTGCACCCCGTGGGCGAGCTTGGTGGTCATGAGGTCGTCACCGGGGCGTACGCGCGCAGGCTCAACGACATGTCTCCGGTTTCTCGAAGCGGCAGGGTGAACCCGGAGATGACCTGCGTGCTGGACACGCCGTCGGCCT
>Ga0068857_100000083_pt1 | contig 54933 bp, 34 predicted proteins | sample KBSCornC72_FD_66591 | JGI IMG/M metagenome (GOLD analysis project Ga0068857, IMG submission 66591) | Corn rhizosphere microbial communities from Kellogg Biological Station, Michigan, USA - KBS Corn C7-2 | ecosystem: Host-associated > Plants > Roots > Rhizosphere > Soil ...
TTGCCCAGAAACTCGGCAACGATGCGGCGTTCGCGATTCGTCATCGACGCGGCCTGCTCCTTCATCTTGCCGGTCATCAGGGCCTCGAAGACGCTCTCGGTCGCCATGGCATTGAGCGCCGCCAGCGCGGGCGCCCCGCCTTGGGCCGAATGGCAGCTTGCGCATTTGGTCTGAAAAAGCGCCTGTCCGGGCGGCTGGGGTTGAGCCGGGAGTAAGCCGGCCAAGAAACTGAGCACCATCGCAAATCTGATTTGTCGCATAGAGTCGTCCTCGGCGTATAGTATAACGATGAAGCATCCGCTCCTCAGCGCCGTGTTGTTTGCCTCGGTCCTTTACGGGCAGGCCAACGTGATCGATCTACCCCGCGCTCCGCTGGGTGATGGTCCCTTCATTTTCGATACTGCCGAGCAGCACAAGATCAGAGTCACCGTCATCACGAAGGCCCTCGACCGCCCCTTCGGCATCGCCTTTCTCCCCGGCGGCGATATTCTGGTGAGCGAACGTGGCGGGAAGCTTCGCAGGATTCGCGATGGTGTGCTGGATCCACAACCTATCGGCGGCGTCCCCAAGGTCAACGCCCGCGCCAACGCCGGTCTCTATGATTTTGTGCTTCATCCCAAGTACGCTCAGAATCAGTGGATCTACTTCGCCTTTAGTAAGCCGGGTGAGGGCATGCTCTCGGCGACCGTTCTCGCTCGCGCCAAACTGCAAGGCAGCTCGCTGGTGCAAGTCCATGAGCTCTACAGCACCGAGCCGGGGACCAACATTGGCGGTTCACGTCTGGCCTTTGCCCTGGACGGTACGATTCTAATGACTACGCCCGCCGCCGGCGAAGTTGAAAAAGCACAAGATCCCGCGAGCGCCTATGGCAAGATTCTTCGCCTGAATGACGACGGCACGATTCCCCGCGACAATCCTTTTGTCGGCAAGCCAGGCTATCGCCCGGAGATTTACACGCTCGGCCACCGCGATCACCTCGGCTTGGTCGTGCATTCCTCAGGCACGATTTTCAACGCTGAGCACGGACCCAATGGCGGCGATGAAGTGAACCTGATCAAACCCGGAGCCAACTACGGCTGGCCTGTAATAAGTTTCGGCCGCCAATATGACGGCACACGCATACCTCCTTACAAGGAAGGCATGGAGATTCCGCAGATCGTTTGGGTGCCTTCCATTGGACCCTCAGGACTCATGTTTTACACCGGAGATAAGTTTCCAGCCTGGAAGAATAATCTATTCGTTGGCAGCGCGCGCTATGGCGAAATCCGGGGTTTCGGTCACCTGGAGCGCGTTGTACTAAACGACAAGTTCGAAGACATCCGCCGTGAAAGGATTCTCGACGATCTGCATCAACGTTTCCGTGACGTCCGGCAAGGCCCGGACGGAAATATCTACGCGCTGACAGACCAGGAAGTGGGCGCGCTGCTCAGGATTGAACCGGCGCAACCGTGAGATAGAAAGCGGCGGAGCGCGCGTGGTACGCCCAGGCGGAGGAACCCGCCATCAGAATTCCGAAACCTAACGCCGTCAGCCTTATTTTCATCAGCGCGAGCTTCTTACTTCGCTTGCTTGCCCTTACCCTGAACGGCGGGGCGCTCGAAAATTTCCAGGTTCATGCCGTTCGGATCTTCGACGAAAATCGTGTGGGTGCCGCCGCCGAAGTCCACGATCTCACCATTCGTGGAAATGATATTCACTCCTGCCGCCTTCATCTGACCGATGGTGGCCGTCTCATCGTTGACCTGGATGCATAGCGCAGGCGCGCCAGGGTCCCGAACGCGCAGGTGAAACTTGGTGCGCGGAACGCCGCGGAACTCGGTGAACTCGACGGAAGCCGGCGGGCCGGGAATCACGCCGGACAGCTTACGAAATTCGGTCCCCGCAGGCGCGCCGACCAATTGCAGCAGGGCCGGATCCTTGGAGTACGCGGAAGATCCTGTCAGTTCGATCCCCAGCTTCCCGGTGTAAAACGCGCGCGTCGCATCGGCGTTTTCCATGGTGTAGGCGAGCGAAACGCGATGCACATTGCCTTCAGGGGCCCCCGCAGCGGGGGTTTCCTGAATCAGTTGCAGGAAGAAGCCATCCGGATCGCGAAACACGACCGAGCGGGCTTTGCCCTTTGCCGTGGCGATCTCGACGGGCGCGCCACCGGTGGTCACGATGACCGCATTGGCCTTTTTGGCATTTGCCAGGGCACTGTCGATATCGCGGACATAGAACACCGCGCTGGCGGCTCCGGGATCGGTGTATTTTGCCTGACCGGGTTTGCGTTCCAGACCCTTGAAATGGGTCAGTTCAAGCCGCATCCCGCCAGGCAGCGCGAGCATGGAAAGCCGCAGCGTGACTCCCGGCGCATTCGTAAGCAGCGGTACAGCCGGGTTGAGGAAATCCGACGGGCTTCCCTTCAGCCCGAACACGTTGTTATAGAACGCGAGGGTGGTGTCGAGATCGTCCACCGCATGGATGAAATGCGAGAGAGCCTTGGTCGGAGACGCCGACTGGGCCGTCGCGATCGCCGCCAAAGCTAGACTGAGAGCAAGTTTTTTCATATGGTTATTTTTTCGTCGCTGCGTCTTTCGCTTCCAGGATGCGTGCAGCGCTCAAGCGGTTGCGCATCGCATAATTGCCTTCATGGCAGGCGTACTCGAAGATTTCATCGCCCGGCTCCGAAGTGAGCGGGAAGGTAGCCGTCCAGGGCGCGACCCAGGTCTTCGGATCGTTGACCCTGACCGAGTATTCCATCACGTCTAGCGCAACGCGGGTGAAGCGCTCAGTCAAGACCAGGTCCTCGCTGTAAGGCGGACCGCTGATGGAGAATTTTCCGCCGATGAAATTGGTGGTCCCGACCACGAGTGTGTTGCCTTCCCAGTGACCCCGCGGCTCGCCCATATAAGAACGGATCTTGGTCCGTGGGCGATTGTCCAGCGGAATCAGGCGCGTCTCATGGATCATTTCATAACGGATCACGACCGTATCAGGAGGGGGGATTGGGCCGATCGCCCCCAATTTATAGAAAGGACCGGGTTCGGAAGCATGATCCTCCAGATCCCAGTTGGCCGTACCCATCGTCTGCCAGTTGGCGCTGAGATCCGGATCGCCGTCAGAAGCGCGGGGCACCTGCGCGCAAGCGGCTGCGGCGGCGGTAAATAGCGCGGCCACCCCCAGGGTTAGGGCGCGGAGACTCTGCATGCAATTGCATGGATCGTAACGAATCGAACCTTGGGAGTCAAGTCGCACAAGATGATTGCGCGGTGCTCGAAGTACGGACTCAGGGAGCCACGCAGCGGAAATTAGCAGCTTCATCAATGCTGCCCTGGCCCGAGTAGCGAGCGACCTGCGGGTAGGGACACAGGGGACGGGTGCGCACTACTTTGTTATCCACTACACGGCTCGCCACCATCGAAACCGGGGCCTTATCCTTTTCGACCCAATCGATCGTCGCGGTCATCGGGTCGTGGCGATCCGGACCTATCCCGCCGCCACAGTGCGCCATGCCAGGCACCATGAACAGACGAAAGAAATCTGACGTCGCCGGTCCGTTCTTAGCTACCGCCTGCTCGTAGTAATTCACGCTCGCCATCGGCTGCAGGATCGAATCTGCCCACCCGTGTGTCATCAGCAGCTTGCCGCCGTGTTTCTTGAACATCGACAGATCCGGATTCTTCGCGTCCGCCTGCTTGCTCCATTGGTCCAAAAGGTGAATATCGCGGTCGAAATTGAAAGTCTTGTAGTCGTAGTCCGGCTGCGGCGGACTGAACACGAGATAGCGCATCGTGTTCTCCGCCAGGTTGAAATCCGCGGGCTTGCCGTCCGGCTGCGGGCTGACGATCACGTTGAGCCAGCCGCTTCCGGTACCCCCGCCGAACAGGCCGGCCGTCACTGCTTCGCTGCCCGGCATGTAGCCGGTAAAAAAGGGTTTGCCATTGCTCATCGGACCGCTATAGATCTTGGCGATGGTTTCCGCCTGCGCGGGAGTAAGGCAATCCGCGTTGTCGGTGCCCGCGCTACAGGCCGCCACATGACGGCGTGGGTCAAAGTTGCACTTGCGCGGATCGTCGATCAGCCCATCCTTGAGCCCGTCGACCGCGTCACACGTCGCCATCACCCTGTCCGCTACCAGGGCCAGCTTAGCCGGCGTGACCGGCGCCTGACTGAGCGCTTTCTGATTCCACATCGCGCCGATTGTGAAACCGGTCTGATCCACCCAGGGGGCGTTCGCTACGATGCCGTCGAAATCCTCCGGAAAGCGTTGCGCTTCGAGCAGGCCCTGGCGTCCGCCGTTCGAGCACGAGTTCCAGTATGCGCGCGATACTGCTTTACCGTAATAATCCTTCGTAATGTCCTTGGCCGTGGTGGCAGTGAGGTGTACGGCACGCCAGGCATAGTCGATGGCCTTTTGCGGATTACTCATCACGAAGGTCCCGCCGGGTTCCTTGCGGGCGTCGTGGCCGGTATTGGTCTGCGCAAAAGCGAAGCCGAGTTGCAAGGCTTGGTTACGTTGCGCCACACGGCCGGCGTCGTCCAAGGCCTCACCGGCGTGACCACCGTTTCCAATCATATAAAAGCGGCCATTCCATTTCGATGGAAGGCTCACTTCGAACGCGATTTCGGGAGCGATCAGACCGGTTACACGGCAATGGGCCGGCGCGCCGCTGGCTGCCGGCATCGCCGCCGCGGCGATCTGCACGATCTCCCGTGCCTTGAACTTACCCAGGTCCTCGCAAGCCTTGTGAGGTCCGATATCCGCCTTGGAGTAGTCGACAAGTGCTGACTTCAAGTCGGCGAAAGCTTGAGCTCGAGCCGGGGTGGGGGATATAGCAATCAGGATCGCGGTTCCAAAGGCAGCGCTCAGCACTGAGGAACGGACGCGAATCGCCTGCTTGACGAAGGTAGCGTAATCCATGATCACAGTCTAAGTGAACTAGAGTCCCAAGATGGGCATGATCCATTAGGCGATTGCTGTATACTACTTCCAGCTGAGAAGCCACAATGGAGGCTTTATGACCAGACACTTACTGACCGCCCTTTCGGCTCTCTTCGCAAGCAGCCTTGTCCTGCCCAACATCGGGCACGCGCAGACGTTCAAGGTTGAAAAGTTTGACATCAAGGGTGATGGAGGCACGGACTATGTTGCCGTCGAAGCCGCCACGGGACGGGTGTTCGTTTCGCGTGCCAACCACATGATGGTGGTCGAAGGCGCCACTGGCAAAGTACTCGGTGACATTCCCAACACTCCGGGCTTGCATGGCGCCGGCATCGCCACCAAGGCTGGTCACGGCTTCACAACCAACAGCGGTGACCAGACCGTCACCATGTTCGACCTGAAGACGTTGGCGGTGATCAAACAAATCAAGGTCGGCCCCGGTCTTGACGGCATTATGTACGACGAGCCGGATGACAAGATCATTCTGACGAATCACAGCCGACCGATCGGCACTCTCACCGCAATCGATCCACACAGCGGCGACATTGTAGCCACTGTCGAGCTCGAAGACACCTCGCCCGAAGGCGCTGCTGCCGATGGCAAGGGCCACATTTTTGTCAACAACGAAGGCAAGAGTACAATCCAGGTGATCGACGTGAAGACTTGGAAGGCGACGGCCTCGTGGCCGCTTGCGCCGTGCGCAGGGCCGACCGGCATCGCATATGACAAGGCATCCAACCGCATTTTCTCGGGCTGCAACAATACATCCGTGGTTGTTGATCCGAACACGGGCAAAATCGTGGCGACCATCATGAACGGCACGCGCGTGGACGCGCTGGGATGGGATCCATCGAAAAAACTGATCTACATTCCCAATGGGGGCCAGGGAAACGTCACCGTTGTCCACCAGGATTCACCCGACAAGTACACGACGGTTGCCACGGTCGAGACTTTTGCCGGCGCCAAGACGATCACTGTTGATCCAAAGACACACAACGCCTACCTCTTCCAGCCCGAGCGCGGTCCTGCTCCGGCGCCAGGCCCTGGCGCGACACCAGCGCCGGGCGGACGTGGCCGTGGTCCACAAGGCCCAATCACCGCTGCGTGGTTTATCGTGATCAGGCACTAGCTATCATCCAAAGCGTTCTATCAACAGGTTCGGCCCTACGGCGCGAAAAAGCCAAAGATGTCCAGCACCAAGTGCGTGGGCGCGGTGGGGAATACGCTGATGGACCCGTTGGTAGTCGGTACAATCGCCATATTGTTGGTGATCGCACCGTCTATTGCATTCAAAGTTGCGGCCAAGGGCTGGGACTGCCCTTGTGGCCACATGGTAATAAAGCTCAACACACCCGCCGGCACCACCGTTGCATTGAACACAAAAGCTCGCGCCTGGCCGGGCACGCCGCAGGGAGTTGCGGTGACATTTATGTCTCGGGTGGTGCTAAATGCCGGCGTCCCTTCGGGGAGTCGCGAGTCTAGTACCCGGCACGGCGGCACGGTGTAAAGGGACAGTCCCCCTGGACCCTGTGGTGCGAAGTAGCCATTGATGTCGATCACCAAATCCGTGGCGTCCGTAGCAAACACATTGACATCTCCGTTGGTCCCCGCCGGTACGACCACTGCATTCGCGGCAATGGTGCCCGTCGTATCGTTCAGCGAGGCCACTAAGGGTTGTGCCTGCCCAGCCGGCCACGCGGTAAGAAATCTCAATTGTGGGCCCTTGGGAACGGCGGCGAAATTCAATGAATACGCTTGCGCGGTGGCGGGCAGTCCACATGCGCTCGCCTGTATCGGGAACGAGCGGGTGGCCTGGGCCGCCAAGCTAGGGCCTCCTAATGGGCCGGTGGAATTGCGTGTGTCCGCAATGCGGCACGGCGTCAACGGATAGAAGGCCAAGGCAGCCGGACTATTTCCGGGGACGAAATAACCGTTAATATCCAGGACGACGTCAGTGGTGTCGGTCGCGAACACGCTTACTGCCCCGTTTCCACCTGCCGGCACGATCGCGGCGTTGGATTTGATCCTTCCGTCGACGGAATTAAGCGTAGCTACCAGCGGCTGGGACTGCCCGGACGGCCATAGGGTCAGATACCCCAGCTTCCCGTGAGGAACCACAGCAACGTTCATGGAATATCCAGCTGCCGTGGACGGAATGCCGCAGGCGCTGTTGGGTATGACGAAATCGCGGGATGTGCCTCCTGCGATGGTCGGCCCCCCGAAAGGCCCGTTGGGGTTGCGCGTATCCACGATCCGACAGGGATTCACCGGCACAAAGTGGGTGGCAGAAGACGGGCCAAAACCGGGAGAAGGGATTTGAGCCTGAACCGAGAAGGTGCCGAGGGTAAAGGTATCGTCAACGCTGCTTGCTGTCCCCGACAGTCTGAGTGTCATCGCGAGTGAGCTTAGCGAGGAGAACCCGACCTGGCCAGTGACGGTCAAGGTGGCTCCCGGGGTGGCGACTGTTGGGCAATTCAACACTAGGGGGTTGCCCGGAGTAGAAAGCGTCAAATTGAACGTCGCTGTACCGGTAACGCCGCAGGTAATGGAGGCGCTTGCACCGGTGATAGTCGCCTGGCCGTTGAGGGTTGCGAGGTTAAACGTGGCACCGACCGACGGCAGCAGAGGACCGTGAGCCTCGAGGGGGGTCATCGCCGTCAAAGCGAATCCCGGGTTCTGTGGATTGTTGATAAAAGATCCACTCCCGTTTCCGCCGCTAACGCCGCTACCACCGCTAATCACGAGATCCGTAGGCTTGCCGAGCACGAGCAGTGTTCCGCCAACGGAACATGGGTAAACATTCTTTCCATTACAAGCCGGAGTTTGGGCCAGAGCAGCGGCGCTTACTAGCATCCACACGGCTACCCACACCCCAAAAGCACGCTTGAACAACTTCCCGCCACGAAGAATACGCCATGTCATTGGTCGCCTTTTTTCGATCCTTACTGCCGCTCAAGTATATACCTTGCTAGTTGGCCCACTTATCAGGATTTTGGCGCCGGACTCACGCAGGGTCTGTTGATAACGTGCTCACGGTGGGATTGTCTTGGATGACCGCGACGGTTTGCTCCGAATCTTGTCCCTGTTTCTCAAGACGACAGGTGAACCAGAAAGTCGTCCCTTGCCCAACGGTACTCTGCACACCTATTCGTCCGCCCATCGCCTCCACCAGGCGTTTGGAAATCGCTAGTCCCAGCCCAGTTCCTCCATACTTGCGGGTGATGGAGCTATCCGCCTGGGTGAAGGGGGAAAAGAGCGCGGCCTGGGCCTCCGGAGTCATCCCGATACCTTGATCGCTGACGGAAAACCGTAGGTGAACGGATTGGATGGTTTCAGAAACCTTCAGGACCTCCAGTCTCACATGTCCGGATTCAGAGAATTTGACGGCATTGCCTAGCAAGTTCAACACGATCTGCCGCAGACGCCCGGCATCACCATTTAAGACCAGGGGGACGTCTTGGCCAATCTCTGAAGATAGTCTCAATCCCTTGGCGCGCGCAGTTTCGAAAAGGAGTTGGACAGAAGTATTCAGTAGCTGGCTGATGTCGAATGGAAGGCATTCAAACTGAAGCTTGCCGGCTTCCATCTTTGAGAAGTCGAGGACATCATTGAGAATCGTCAACAGAGCTTCACTGCTGGACCGGATGATCTGCGCGTACTCGTGCTGCTCAGCCGTCAGCTCGGTGTCCAGTAGAATCGTCGCCATACCGATTACGCCATTCATCGGTGTTCTGATCTCATGGCTCATGTTGGCCAGGAACTCGGACTTAGCGCGCGAGGCATGCATCGCTTCGTCGCGCGCTCTTTCCAGGTTGGCCGATAAGGTCGTCAGTTCGTTGGCGCGGCGATCCGCGCTCCGTTTCCGGACCCACAGATACAGCAGCAACGCGGCAGTCAGAGCGCACCCCGACCCGACAATGATGGCCTTGTACGGAGGCGCAGGAACAAATCGAATATCCTGGGCCGAACGGATTGCCACCAGGCAGATGGAGGCCTGCGATTCCGCTGGAAGGGCAAAGCCCGTGATCGATGCCGCTCCACCGTCAGACAGTTGTTTCAGCAAGGCTGGAGGCGTGTCCACAGGCGGTATGAAAAGATGCAGTTTGCCGGTCTCATCAGTGAAAACAACGTCACTCGGTGAGCGCATGGGCTCAACTTTGCCGCGAAGATTCACGATCTCATTGGTGTACTTGCCGGAACAGACACCGGCGGCATCGGCAGACTCGGGAGCCGGCAGTTGCGCAGTGCCGAGCTGGCGGATACTTTTGATTCTAAAGCTCTTGCCATACGGATTTCGCTCTATGTTTCCTCCAACTTCAACCACGGCCCCAGCCTCGAACTTGCGTCCCGCAAGGTCCTTATCTGAGATGATGAGGGAAATTGCCCCCGTGGAATCCTGCAGGAAAGCCGCGTTGAATGGTCCGTCGGCATCCACGCCGAACGAGTTGAATTGGATTGTCAGGACGCCAACCAGGTCAGTTTGCCGAGCGGGTAGGTGTTTGGAAAGGCTAAGGCGTTCAGCATCGATGGTGTCGCGTACGGAAGCCCTGATTGCGGCGTCAGGATTGGTTCCTTGGGCATGCCCCAGGATTGAAAAGAGCGACCAAACAGTGGCTGCCGTGATCCAACCGCGCTTCACTCGTCGGACCTCCACATGGTAGATTCGCGTTTCCGATTCCCGAATAGTTTCTAAAAGATGAGTCACGGGCCGCCTAGGACGAGCTGCAGCCAAATTCAGGATATCGCTGGTACCGGATGATTTGAACTAGGCGCGGGCCCTAATACGCCATTAGAAATACATGTTGCTGCTTAGTACTTTGGTCCCTCTTGGGTGGATTTCAAGGTGTTATGACTGAGACTTGCCCAACGGGATCTTAGACTTATTGACCTGTGGCCTTAACTGGCTTCTGGGAGGAGACTATGCCCGCCTCCTCAATGTCCGGGGGGGATCCTCAGGTCCAGTGCGACAGAGCGTGAGGGTGTCCGGGAAGAGGATTACGTTTCAAATCCGCGGCCCAGTTGAGGACCAAGGTGATAGGAGCCCGCACGCTCTGCCGGCCTGGCGAAACTGTGAAAGCGCTTACCGTCCATTGTCGAATCCCAATCGTTGGGGTGGGCACGTCGAACAACTGTTTAGGCAAGCTGGATTGAAGCACGCTCCCGTGGTTCAATGCGGAAAACGCCGGCAAGACCATCAATGATGTGCTCAACATGTCCGTCGAGGAGGGTACCGCATTCTTTGCGAGCGAGCCTGCCGCCGGCAAGAAAATCGAAGTGCTCAATGAGCTCGGACTGGGCTACCTGACGCTAGGACAGTCCGCGACGACGCTCTCGGGCGGCGAAGCCCAGCGGATCAAAATTGCGACGGAGCTTAGCAAGCTCCAGCGAGCGAAGCACACGGTTTACATCCTGGACGAACCGACAACAGGCCTCCATCTGGCGGACGTCGAGCGACTGCTTGAATCCCTAAACAAACTGGTCGATGCAGGACACACAGTGATATTAATCGAGCATCATCTTGATGTAATCAAGACCGCGGATCACGTGATGATCTCGGCCCCGAAGGAGGTCACGCAGGTGGCGAAATCGTGGTTACAGGAACACCCGAACAGGTAGCGGCGTGCAAGGCGTCGTACACGGGTCGGTTTTTGAAGACCCGCCTCCAGGCCTGAAAACTGGCTGGGCCGTGGATGCGTCGGTTAGTGCGGCGAATGGGCCTCCCGTAGAAATGCTGCGCGAGTTCCAAGAAACGGCGGGTGTGAGAAGTAGCTAACGACAATACTCGTTAACGGGCACCTTGAAAGCACCATCCTCGCCTGACGGTCCTGGCAAGTCACTGCTCACGCAACATGACCGGTCGCCAGGGCGATCTTTATCTGCTGTGCTAAACGCGGAGCGGAATACGGCTTTTGAATGAAACCGGCCAATCCCTTACCAGTCAGCCTCCGGGTGGCGTCTGCCTCGTTGTATCCGCTGGATAAGATCACCAGCAACTCCGGCCGAATGGATCTGAGATGCTTGAGGGTTTCCTCGCCCGACATCCCTGGCATGGTCATATCCAATACCACCAGGTCGACAGCATAATCTAACTTAGCTAATAGTTCCAGACCATCCCTGCCACTTCCCGATACGACCACGGTATACCCATAATGCTCTAGAGCCGATCTGGCGGCTCGACGAACAATCTCTTCATCATCAATGATGAGAATCGTTCCGCTGCCTTTCAAGTCCTCCTCATTGAAATCGCCTCGTTCCCTGTTTGGCTTGCCTTTGCTTATAGGGAATAGGACTCGGAAGCTAGTGCCTTTGTCGGGAACACTGTGCACCTTGAGCGCTCCCCTGTGTCCGCGAACGATGCCTGTCGCCGCCGCCAATCCGAGGCCGCGTCCGGCAAACTTGGTCGTGAAGAAGGGATCGAAGATCCGTGCAACCGTGGCTTCACTCATGCCGCATCCAGTGTCACTTACGTCCAGCAGCACGTAATTTCCGGGCGCAATTTCACCTCCAGTCAGCTTTTGCTGTATGTAGGCTTCATTCACCATTTGAGTGCCGGTGGTAACCACGACGACTCCCGTATTGCATTCTCCGATGGCTTCCGCTCCATTGAGAACCAAATTCATCACCAGCTGCTGGATCTGGGAAGCGTCTCCTTCGATCGCAGGCAGGTCATTCGCGAGTTGAAGACGCAATTCTACGGACATCGGAATGGAAGTCTTGATCAGATTGCTGGTCTCCCGAACAAGGGCAGAGAGATCCAAAGGCTCGACTACAAACCGACCCTTCCCCGCATATGCCAACAGCTGCTGCGTGAGCGCGCTGGCGCGTCCTGCCGCACTCGCCACGTCCTGGAGGCTGGTGTGCATCGGATTCTCCGGAGGAACTTCTTCGAGCAGTATGCTGGTGTTTCCGATGATCCCGGTGAGCAAGTTGTTAAAGTCGTGGGCGATTCCTCCCGCGAGAAGGCCGAGACTCTCAAGTTTCTGTGTTTGCTGAAAGCGCTCCTGGAATCGCTTCCGCTCAGTCACATCCCGTAGAAACATGGCGACTCCGTCTCTGCTCGGATAGGCGCTGACTTCAAACCAGGCATCCAGGGGCTCATGATAGTGCTCGAAGTGTACGGGGATGTTCTCGGTGGTGGCGCGATGTATTCTCGCGCGTTCCCGGCCGTTCACAGCGCTTGGAACCAGGTCATGCAGCTTTTTCCCGAGCAGTTCCACCCGTGGAACGCCAGTCAAGGCGACTGCTTTTTCATTCACATAAGTGCACGTCCATTCCCGGTCAAAAGCGAAGAAGCCCTCGTTGATGCTTTCCAGGATGTTGCCGATCTGCTCGGTCGACTTGACCAGGGCCATGTGTGAATCTTTGAGAGAACGCGCCATTGCTTCAAAGGTTCGCGCGAATGTCCGCACTTCGGAAGGCCCTCTGATGGGAACAGCACTGTCATAATCTCCGGCTTGCAGCAACCGGGCGCGATCGCTGAGCTGATTCATGGGGCGGGACACAAGCTGTGCCAGCAGCAGGGAGCAGCCGATTGCCAGGACCGCTAAGATGGCCGAGACGATCTCGACTTTCCTTCGCAGCACATTAGTTTGAAAAAACGCTTCAGCCTGATCAATTTGGGCAACTACGCACGCATTGTCAATCTCCGGGAGGCATCGAAACCCACGGACGACGGCAACGTTCCGGTAATCCTGATCTAAGACTTCGCCGTCCGGTCCGTCGGAGCCCGACTTCATGGCCGGTTCGCCCAGGACCCGAACGCCTGACTTCTTGTCGTATCTCGGTGGAGTTAGAAACCGCCCAGCAGCATCCGTCAGGAAAGATTCTCCAGACTGTCCGAGACCGGAGCGATCGTCGAAGATCCGATTGATAGCTTGCATATCACCGAGCAGAGTGAGAACGGCTTCGCCGTCCTCTGATACCACTCGCGCAACCATGACATAATACGGCTGCCGTTTGACGTCGAAATCGAACCGGGCGACTTGATTATCGGGGGGGACTGCGACGGCGGCGAGCGTTGAGGCGCCCGCTCCAACCGCAACTGCTCTGCGTCCGTTATATACTAGCCGGGCAGCCGTCGCGCCTCCGGTTGCTACGAAATCCCTGAGTACCTTTCGTAAGCACCAGGTCTCTTCCGGTGCGCAACCCAGACTTGCGGTCTTGAGGAGAGCTCCAGCGCGCGCCTTTTGTTCCGTCAGCACCGTGAGCAAAACTTGCTTCCGGGCACTCGCGGTGGTGCCCACTTCCCTCACGGCTCCGCCCTCGATGATCGCGCGTGAGCTGGTATAGGCGATGGATCCCAGGCTGGCAGTCGCTAACAGCATTAGGGCGCAAAGCAGCAGGATCAACTCGGTCCGCAAGGAAAGAGTCCCGCGAAGTAAGTCACGGCGTGGCGCTACAGATTTAGCCATTCCGACCCGCTGGTTAGCGTCACAAGCAGACGCACACTACCCGCAAGTATACGCCTCGCGGGTCGGCGTGCGCCCGACCGAAGGTTGGGATGCCCGATCCCGGCTAACGTCAGAAGTCGTTCTGGGAAGTTGACCGTTATCGAGCATGTCTGAAAGCGCTGCGACATTCAAGCTCTTTTTCGTTCCACCGTTGCCTACCATTGCTGTTGCGGATACACTACAAGCGGCCGGAGCGGAGGATAAGCCTCTGCTGGGAGGCAAGCTGAGCGCCGACTCCGGGCCAAGACCAGGCTGGGGTTCGGTGAAGACTGAGCCCCAACCGCGAACTTGATTTGCTGGGATTGGCATCCACGCGATAAATCCCAGGGGCCTGGGGACGGAGTCCCCAGAGAACGTTCCTCCTTTATGGTCCTTTCAACTCATTGCGTCGGTTCCGCTCTTGCCCAGATTCTGTTCTTTCGTCAGATGCATGTCTCCGCCCTCGACTTCTGCATGAGCCTATTCCGCTGAGCGGGTGTCGCAATCACTATTCAACCTCGTTGGGTTAGCTGCATAACCGCGCTTACCCGTGCGTCGACGAAAGAACGTGCCGCGAGCCGTGGGGCTCGCGATAAACCTCCTGCCCCATACGAGTGTGACCACCGCTGGAATGCACACGCGGCACCAAACCGGCGTAGCTGGCCAGATGTGCAGCGGTGGGAAACCGATCTACTCTGCCGATCTCCAACATCAGCACCATGCTTAAGATGGGGCCCACACAGGGCAGCGTCTTCAGCCGGTCCGCCTCCACGCTCACCTGCATAATCGCTTCCAGCCGCTGCTCGGCCGATTCGATCTGCGTCTCCAGAAAATCGAGCGTCGCCAATTCCTGCTCGATCGCTTCACGGCTATGTTTACCCGCGTGCGCAGGTGGACCAGAAAGATACGCAGGCGGAGTAGTTCGCGTTGATCGCGTAACTCACCCGGGGGAATCCACACTTCGGGAAGAGTACCGTTGCGCAGCAGGGTGGTCAGGCCCATCCGTCGCTTGGCCTCGAGCGGATTGCAGAGCGGCACACCGGAGACCAGACCTTGAAAGCGCTTCTGTTAACGAGCTGTCGATCATGAGCCACGCGCAGTGCCTCGCCGGCTTGCCCCTTATCGTTCACCGCGACGAACACAGAGAACCTCTTATGAGCGTCGCGTCCCATAAGCTGTTCCATACTGCAGCACCTCCTCGTCGGAAGTCTACTGCAACACCCACAGCGCTTTCATAGCATCATTCTCGGAAGCTTTCCGCAGGTCCCGACCCTAGGCACATGTCCAGCTAGGCGGCGCTGAGCTCGGCGACCAGTGAGCCTCGCGGGCGATCAGGTTACCGGGCGTATCTCATGGACGACCCGTATAACGACAGGTCTATGAGAAACTCGGCCCCGGCGAGTGGCGAGTCAAGTCGAGTACCCACGTGCTCGAAGGGACTCGCTGAGGTTCGGCGGCCGGAACGCCGTTGGAGCCGCCTACCGAGGACGGTGTGGCTCGGAAAGCCTCGTTATTGCTGCGCACCCCCACTGCTTACGGGAACGATCTTGACGCCGTCTTGGGCGATCTCTCCGGGCGCAGCCAGAATCGTTGTACCCTCCTCCACCCCCTGAACGACCTCGACACGGTCACCGTAGTCCCGCCCGATCGCGATCTTTTGAAGATGCACGATTCCGTCCTTCTGCACCACAGCGAGTTGCGCGCCATCCGAGCGGATGATCAAAGCCCGGGCGGGAACCAGAAGCGGCGGATTCGGACGTGCGTTCCCCAAGTTGACTTCTGCATACATCCCGGGGAACAAAACACCGCCGGGGTTCGGCACGTCGACTTCGACCAGCATGGTGCGGCTGGCCGGATCCAGTGCGTTCGCCGTACGCGCGACCGCGCCGGGAAAACGCCGGCCGGGAAAATTGGAGAGCGTCAACTGGGAAGGCTGGCCGGCGTGAACTGAATTGGCATTATCTTGGGGGACATTTACGTAAGTTCGGAGAGTATGGGTTTGCGCGATCCGGTACAGCAGGGTGGTCCCGGTGCTCACCAGTGCGCCGACATCCACGTTGCGCAACGTGATCACGCCATCAAAGGGAGCCTTCACGACGCGGTAACTCTGGACATCCTGGAGACGAGCGAGGTTGGCTTGGCTTGCGGCTATATTGCTGCGCTGCGCCGAGACCGCTTTTTCCAGCGCCTGCACATTGGCGCTCTGCGACGCGAGTTGCGCTTGATTCTGGTCATTTTCCTGTTGGGAGACGACCCCTTCCGCAGCCAGGGTTTTCCAGCGCTCCGCTGTGACTCGGGCCAGTTCGCGGTTCGCCTTACCCTGCTCCAGGCTGGCTTGCGCCTGCTCCAGCGCCGCTTGGGCCTGTTCGACGGCCGCCTCGGACTGGCGGATCTGCTGATCAACCTCTGGCGCATCGATCTCCGCCAACGGCTGACCCGCCCGCACGCGATCGCCCAGGTCCACAAGGCGGCTCTTCAGGTAGCCGTCGGCACGGGCCAGAATAGGGGCTTCCGTCACGGCTTGCAGAGTCCCCGGAAGCGTCAGGTTGCTCTGGATCGAGGAGCGGCCCACTCGCATCACTTCCATGCGCGGCAGGCCCTTCTCGCGCTCCTGGGCTTCCGCGAGCACTGACGCCTCGCGCCGCTGAAACGGGATATACCCGGCTAAAAATGCTCCCACCAGGAGCACCACTGCTCCCAATAGGAGCGCGGAAATCGTAATGCCGGAGGGATGCCATCGCTCGCTGGGTGGGCCGGAACGTCCCTCTTCTCGCTCGCGAAGCTGGCGCTTCAGATCCTCCACCTGCCGCCGCAGTTGTTGCTCGGCCGAGTCGCTCTTGGCTGTTTCGGGACCTTTCATTTTAAGTTCGCTCAAGCAAATCCCATTCCGAGTCCACGGCTTCGGTGCGCTCTTCGTCTTCCAGGCGCTTCTCCCGATCCACCGGGGGCTGCGTGCGCAGATAGGTGTAGAAGATGGGAACGACGAACAGGGTAGTCACCGTCGCACCCATGAGACCTCCGATCACGGCGCGGCCGAGTGGCGCATTCTGTTCGCCGCCCTCGCCCAAAGCAAGCGCCATCGGAAGCATGCCCAGGATCATGGCCGACGCCGTCATCAGCACGGGCCGGAGACGTGCGTACCCGGCGGAGAGCATGGCATCGCGGGCCAGGGGAATTGTGGAGCGCTCGTCGTTGGCAAACGTGACCATCAGGATGCTGTTGGCCGTGGCCACGCCGACGCACATGATGGAGCCCATTAGCGACGGAACACTGAGCGTGGTGCCGGTGACAAACAGCATCCACAGAATTCCCGCGATCGCTCCGGGCAGCGCGGTCAGAATGATGAACGGGTCCAGCCATGATTGGAAGTTCACGGCCATCAGGAGATATACCAGCACGACCGCGAACACCATTCCCAGCCCGAGCCGGACGAAGGAAGTCTGCATGGTCTCGTACTCGCCCCGCAAGTTGAACGTTGTGCCGCGCGGCAAGTGGGCCTGTTCCTCACTCATGATTTTCTCGACTTCGCTGCCGACGCTTCCCAAATCCATGCGATCGACGTTGGCGTATACATCGAAGACTGGAGCGACGTTGTAGTGGTTGACAATTGCGGGGCCGTAACTGCGCTTGACGTCGGCCAGATTAGAGAGGAGTTGAGTTACGTTCGGCATGGCTCCCGGGTTGCCGTAGGCCTGCGATGCTCCACTCGGCGAAGAACTGACCGAGGCATTCCCGGTTCCGGCCACGCCTGCCAGCGAACCGGCCGTCGTCACATTGACGGCGCTCGATGCGGCGGTGATGGGCGTCCGCAGCAGCTCGTCCAGCGAATCGATCCGGTATTGCGACGTCATCACACCTACGTTGTAGCTGACGCCGTTAGCCGGGTTCAGCCAAAAGCTCGGAGCCACTTGATTGTTGCCGCTGAGCGAAATCAGCATACTGCCCGTGACGTCACGCTGCGTCAGTCCCAACTGTCCGGCCTTTACGCGGTCTACATTCACATTCAGCTGAGGCTGATTGAACACCTGGTGGATATGCACGTCAGCCGCGCCGGGGATGAGCGCGATCCGGTCCCTGAGCCTCTGCGCGATCTTGTAGTTGGCTGCGATGTCCCGTCCCGCCACTTGCAAATCGATTGGCGCGGGCAAGCCGAAATTCAGAATCTGGTTGGTGATGTTGGCGGGCTCGAAAAAGAACGCCATGTCGGGAAATCGCTGGTTGAGGCGCTTGCGCAGCCGGATTTCGTAATCCCGGACCGGTCCGTGCTTTTCGCGATTCAGCGAAATCAGAATTTCTCCGTCGGTGGCGGCGATGTTCGGCACATCGCCCTGCGCGATGCTACCCCAAGCGTTCGGAATTCCGATGTTATCGAGGATGGTGTCGATCTCCCCGGCGGGCAGCGTATTGCGGATCTCCTGCTCTACATCGGCGAAGCGAAATTCGGTGTGTTCGATTCGCGTTCCTGGGGCGGCGCGCGCGTGAAGCCGCATCTGCCCGGCATCCACTTCCGGGAAAAAGTCACGGCCCACCATGCGCGCCAGCCAGAGGGAACCGAAAGACACCGTCAGAAAAGCCAGCAGCACTGGCGCGCGATGACGCAGCGAAAACTCCAGCAAACCGGCATAGCGGTAGCGGAGGCGTTCGAACAAGGAATTCGCCCCGCGATGAACGCTCCAGAAAATCCCCCGGCCTCCATGTCCGCCGGCCTGGTAGACCGCGGCTTCCGTTCGGAGGAGGTGGTGAACCATGGTGGGAACCAGAGTTCGCGATAACAGGTAAGAGGCAAGCATCGCAAACACCACCGCCATCGCAAGAGGCGTAAACAGGTACCGGGCCGTGCCCGTCAGCAGCAGCACCGGAACGAACACGATACAAATGGATAATGTCGAAACCAGAGTCGGGACGGCGATCTGCGACGCTCCATCCAGAATCGCGCGAACCAAAGGCTTCCTCATACCGAGGTTGCGATGCGTATTTTCGATCTCCACCGTCGCATCATCCACCAGAATGCCAACCGCCAGCGCCAGACCTCCTAAGGTCATCACGTTGATGGTTTGACCCAGTAACTTCAGGATGCAGATGGACGTGAGGATCGAAAGCGGAATCGAAATACAGACAATCAGCGTACTTCGCCAGCTTCCCAGAAATAGAAGGATGACCGTGCCGGTAAGGAACGCCGCGATCAGAGTCTCGCGCACCACGCCCCCGATGGCGGACCGGACAAATAGCGATTGATCCCCGAACACGGACAATTTCAGTTCCCGCGGCATGGTGGCCATAATCTTGGGAAGCGCGTTTCTCACCGCGTTGACAATGGCGAGTGTCGAGGCATTACCGTTGCGTGTCACGGTCAATAAAACCCCACGCGAGCCGTTCGTGCGGACAATGTTTTGCTGGGGAGAAAACCCGTCGTGGACGGTGGCCACATCTTTCATGTAGACCGTTGCCCCATTGACCGTCTTGATGGGCAAGTCGTTGAACTGCGATATCAAAGACGGACTGCTGTTCAGAAGAACCGGATACTCGGTTTGCGCAAATTTCGCGGTGCCGGCCGGGACGATCAGGTTCTGGAGATTCAGGGCGTTCGAAACATCGATGGGCGAAAGCTGTTTCGCGTACAACTCCTCCAGGTTCAGGTCCACCATGACCTGCCGGGTCTTTCCGCCGAAGGGATAGGAAACATTGGCTCCCTGGACCGTGGCGAGGGGGGTGCGGATGAAGTTATTGCCCAGATCAAAAACTTCCTGTTCGGGCAGCGTCGTGCTGCTCAACCCGAGCTGCAGGATGGGAACGCTGGCTGCATCGTATTTGAGAACCTGCGGCGGGAACGTTCCGGGCGGCATGTTGCGGACTTGCACCTGGCATTGGGTCACGATCTGGGCCAGCGCCAGGTCCACCTGCACGTTAGGGTGAAAATAGACCCGGACGACGGAAATGCTCTGGTAGGACTGGGACTCGATGTGCTCGATATCAACGACGTTCGAGGTAAGTGCGCGTTCAAAATTCGTGACAATGCGGTTCTCCATCTCTTCGGGAGAAAGCCCGTTGTACTGCCACACGATGCTGACAATCGGGATATCTATGTACGGGAAGATGTCGACCGGCAAGGTCGCAATAGCCACTCCGCCCAGGACGGCGATCAGGACGGCCATCACTACGAACGTGTAGGGACGCCTCAGCGCTAACTTGACTATCCACATGCTTCAGTCACAATTTTGCCGAACCGGCGCGAACCAGCGAGCGTTAACCATCGTAGCATCGTGAAACCGAACGGATCGGCCGTTAATCTACATTGTCGGTGCTGATCCACTGACTTCAGTTCAGCGGCGTTGACCGATGGCGTCGATTACCGCCAGAGGGATTCCGATGTGTTTTGCTTCATCCCCTCTGCTAACGAGCTTGTCGAATTGTTCTAGCCAGTAATCCATCCACTTCTGAGACCCGGGCACTAGGCCTTTATCATCGGTCATCCGCGCTTCGAGCTTTTTAAGTCGCCGGAGGAGATTCGCCATCAGGGTATACGGCAATTGTCTTTCCTGGTAACCGGCGGTTGCGCGGCGGATGCCATTCAATCCTGTGCCCAAGTCTTTCAAGTCCCGCCAGCCGAATAGACGATTTGCCACACTTTAGGCTGCGGAGGTGGCGCCTCACCCCGAGGATTGCTGTACCGTGAGTCTTTCACGACGCCAATAATCTGAGTCGGCTCCTGTAAGTCGGTATAGCGGGGCCCGGTCGTAGCGTAAAGACTTGGCCTGCGAATGGTGATACACGACTTCCCGATCGCGTTTTCGCCTGGGAACATTTGCCGTGCAAAGGCTTCGTTGACCACACACACCAGCGGCGAACTCACACCCAGATCTCCGCTATTGAACTCGTGGCCCGCCACCATCGGCACGCCAACCGTGGCGAAGTAATTCGGGTACAGCATGACCATGGGAGCCAGCACCTTGGCACCGGACGGCAGCGTGATCTGTCCCGCCGCGCCCGGATTGGGACTGGTGGGTGTTGATTGGCCGATGCTGGCCATCCGGACACCTGGAATCGCCTGGACTCGCTCCAGCAAGTCGCGATAGATACGGTCGAGGCGAGCGGTGGTTCCCGGAATGTTTCTCTGATCGCTCCCCTTCGGTTCCACGCGTACGATCAGCACGCTCTCGCGCGAGGTTCCAAAGCTTTCGCCATTCAACTTCTGGAGGCTTCGCACGAACATGCCGGCTCCGATCAGCAATATCAAGGACAATGCGATCTGCATGACCGCTAGTATCCTGCCGGGCTGCAAGCCGCCATGGCCGCGGTTCAGCAGGTTCCCCAGGCTTTTCAACGCGGGCCACAAGTCAATCTGTGTGGCGCGCATCGCGGGCGCCAGTCCAAAGAGAACGCCCGTAGCGACGGAAATCGCCACCGTGAATCCAAGGATGCGAAGATCCGGGTTCAAGTCCAGCACGATGGACGATCGCCCGGAGGACATATAAATCACCAACAAACGCATCGCCCAGCGCGCCAGCAGGATTCCGCACAAACCTCCGAGCACAGCCAGAACCACGCTTTCCACCAGGAGTTGGCGCGTCAACCGCCAGCGTCCCGCGCCCAACGCGAGGCGCATCGCCAACTCAGGCCGCCGTACCGCCGCCCGCGCCAGCAGTAAATTGGCGGTGTTCGCGCACGCAATCAGCAGCACCATCCCGACCGCCGCCATCAGAACAAACAGCGGCTGCGAGAACTGTTTGCGCAAACTGGAAAGTCCGGTGGAGGCCGGATTCAAGACCAGACTCGGAAAGTTGAAGCCCGCGACCTTGGGGCCCTGGGGCAAGCCTGCCGCCGCAGAGTTTCCAGCGCGCCAGTCGCCTGCGGCACACTGATACCCGGTTTCAGGCGAGCGAGCGTCGTTAGCCAAGTTCGGTAGATGATCGGATTGTCCAGTAGATTCTCGAACGCCGGCATCGCCGTGGGCTGCATCATAACCGGGACGAAAACGTCCGGAGCCATGCCGACCTCGACGCCGAAAAACTCCCGGGGTGTGACCCCGATGACGGTAAACGGAGTTCCGGAAATCGAAATCGCCCTGCCGAGAATCGATGGGCTTTGTCCGAATCGGCGCTTCCAGTACCCATAGCTGATCATGGCGACCGGATGTCCGTTGGGAACACGGTCATCATCGACGCTGATGGTTCGGCCGATAGCCGGATTCACGCCGAGCAGCGAAAAGTAACTGCCGGAGACCAGTTGCCCGTCGACCGTCGGCTCAATGCTGCCATCCACGCTTACATTGAGACGGACTGCGGAATACGCCGCTAGTTCCGCGACCTGATTGTTGTCGCGTACCGTTCGATACTGCTGGAAGGTCAAGCCTTGGTCGATCACCCACAGTCCCGCTGGATCCTTCACAGGAAGCATGCGCCACATCACCGCGTCGATCAGGCTGAAGATGGCGGTATTCGCACCGATCCCCAGCGCCAGGGATAGCCCTACCGACGCCGTGAAGCCCGGACTCTTAATCAGAGCACGGACCGCAAATGCAATATCCTGGCCAACGGATTCAATGAACCGCATGAGATTTCTCCCTACTTCAACGAGGTAGGCATGCTTGCGATAGTGATATCTTCGCACCGGTGCCTTCTCCATGCATCCGGGCCAGAAGATGTACTTACAGCCGAACCAACGTGTACTGTCTGTTAGGCCATCGCCAAAAGGACACCTTTGGTGCCTGATATCATCATTAACGGAAGCTTCCCGGGAAGCAGCTAGGCACCGCGAAACTTCCCATCCCGGCGTTTCGAGCCAATGTACGAGTGGCCGACAATCCGCCCGCTGGTCCCGGTAAACACTACGGCGTTACTCGGGAGCAATAGTCTGATCTCTCCGCTATGAATCTGTTCTAGAGGCGCTCCGGCCACTCGGTGGAGAAGTAGCGTTCGGGTGTCGGCGTGGTCACGTGGCGAGCGATCGCGCCCTGCGTGCGGCCACTCAGTGAGTGGCGGGCAGTCCAACGATGATGAGAACCGCGTAGTCCTGCTTGCGGCAGCCGTTCACGACGGGCATGGCCGCCCCTGGATTCACCGGAAAACCCGTGGTCGGAACGTTCGAGGGCGAGCACGAGTTGTTAGCCGTCGCCGGAGTGTAGCGTGCGGAGCGGCATCCGAGATGGGTGACATCGTAGAGGGTCGCGCCGTTGGCGAGTTCCCACCGCTGGATGCCGTCCTTGTCCTTGGGCTGAATTGTAAGCACGGTCGTCACCTTGCGGTCGCCCGTGACGAGGTATTTCCCAGCAGGCAGCGGAAAGGTCGGCTTCTCCATGATCAAGCCGTGTTCCTCCAGCCACCAGTCCGCTGCGTCGAATTTCCACTGTGCCGGCGCCACGCCGCCGGCCGCCTTCAATTGAGGGTAAAGGTCCAGCTTGCAACCGCGCGGGCCCGGGTCCTGGCTCCAAAGGCCCCATGATTGCGCGCTGCTGCCGGAGGTGGCCCCCGGTTCTCCCAACGCCGCGATGTACTGCGGCTCGATGAGGATCCTGAACTTCGAGAGGTCTACGTCTGACGCGTGAATCGGCAGCAGGCCGGCCGCCAAGATGAGGCATCCCATGGACAGGAGCCGGCGGCTCACGGACGGCACGAGGTGGCGGACATTCATGTGATTGCTCCGGTTGGACGATCTGATGACATCTTACACCAACGCGCGCCCCGGAGCCGGCCTCCTCGTGGCACCTCAAGCGCACCTGTGCCCGTCGATAAACCTATCTCGCCGCATGGTCGGCAACCCGTACGGAGATCAGACATCATGTAGCTCGCCTCAGCCGGTCCATAGCCGTTGAGGCCAGCGCGATCGCGCCACTCGGGACGCTCTACTGGTTCCAACATGAGCCCTGTTGGTTCGTGCGAAAGAAGAACGCCCCCTGCATCTTCCGTTGCAATACTTTACAACCATCCAATGACGCCTTATAGTCGGAGCTTGCTAAGGAGATCAGGATCGCTATAAACTCGTGGCTGACAAGTTTCCCGGTCTCGTTAGAGTGTCCCGGCCGTCCCGAGTAGAGACAATCGACTCGGGACAACACAAGCGGTGCATTTAAGGACGTGTCCCGACTGCCCCGAGCCAAAAAACAAGGGGTCGGCCGTGTGACGCTTAGATAGCTCGATGGCTAACACGAGCGGGATTCGCTCCTAGGTTTCCATGGGCCTGTGGACATTTCGCGGATTCCAGCGTTCCCGCACCTCCGCACATGATCGGAAATTCCAGCGGCCATCGCGCGATTCGTGCGGGAAGAGGCCTATGGACGCGCGTCCGAAGGCATGCCAGAACTCCGGGAGCACCACGGCGAGCGACGTTTTGCGCAGGGTGAAACAGCATCCCCACAAGAGTCCCCACACTGCGCGAAATCGACCGCCTGCCTAGCGAGATGCAGGACTCGAAGTATTTGATAAATTTGGCTCCCCATCCTGGATTCGAACTCTTCATGGGAGGGAGAGCACCAGACTTTACAGATCCCGTTAAGGGGCAATATCGGTAGCGATTCTGCGTTTCTTCGACGCAGTGAGTTCCAGACCGGTGAGGCTTTGCAGATCCGCTCGTTGACGCTCCTCATTGTTGGCCGCTACTGGGACCATTTGAAGTGATCGTCGCCTGCAAACCGCGGATCAGTGCTTCGCGCTGAGATGGCTCCAACCGGGCCTCCGGATGAACCGCAACATAGAAACGTGGAGGCATTTCACCTTTTTCAACCGTTTTTGCGGCATCCTTCGCTTCCTTCTGCGGACGGTTCCATTCGGAGAGATTCAGGGCTCGACGGCCTTCATCGACGTCTCGCTGAACTAACCAGGAAACCGGCGCAACGTTCGAGTACCACGGCCATATCGTTTCGTTGCTGTGGCAGTCGAAACAAGCCCGTTTCGTAAGCACACGGGTTTCCGAGACGTTCCATGCGGGCTCCTGCTGGAGGGGCGGATTCGTGTGACCTCGTCCGTACGGCACGAACTGAGCCAAAACGAGTATTACACCTATGGCGATCACGACACCGACTAGAAACCTCTTCATGACTGCTCCTGGCCGCCTACAACAAGACCATCGCGAATGTCAGCTACTTGCAGCTCGCGCAACCTGAAGGCTCACGTGCATGTGTCGTGCCAAGTTACTTCGGAATGCGCTCGAAGCCGGCATCTGGCTTGTCTTATGGCGTGCGTGGACCGCGCGTGACCGGGCACCGCATATCCCGTCGAATCTCTGACAACCTGTAGCAGCTCTGAGTGAGTCGATCCACGCAGTTAGTGTGTGATTCCGCACAAGGATACCGTCCAAGCTGACATTTGATCGTCAGCCGACCGCACACTCCTCCCAGAACTTGCATGCGAAACCGGTTCGGTACTGTGCGCACGCAGCAAGACCTTTAGACCTGCCTTGGCGGGACTTGGGGCAAGCTGTCCAGCCACCTGCCTGACCCGGCGGATTCGGCCCGTGGATTGCCACTTCAGACTCGAAGCTTAAGCGGACCGCTTCACGTGCATGCCAAACCTCGGAGAGGGAATGAAATAGGCTCGGCGATCACGTTACAGGTTCTGCGCGGATTGTTTTGTAGCTGCGCCCATTGGGGACAAAGGCTTACGAAGGAGATGAGGATGAAGACGCTGTTTGCCGGCATATGTATCGCAATTGCTCCTCTGAGTTTTGCCCAGGGTGACTTGATGAACCAAGCGACGGCTGCCTTCAAACCCATTCCATCCGTCCCACCTGAACAGAAAGGAAACCCATCGAATCCGGCGAAGGTCGAACTCGGCAAGATGCTGTTCTTCGATCCCCGATTGTCATCGAGTTGGCTCATTAGTTGTAACACTTGCCACAACCTTGGCCTTGGGGGTGTGGACGCTTTGGAAACGTCCATAGGTCACCAGTGGCAGAACGGCCCGCGCAACAGTCCGACAGTCTTGAACGCGGTTCTCAATATCGCTCAGTTCTGGGATGGCCGGGCGAAGGATCTGCGCGAACAGGCCAAGGGGCCTGTTCAGGCGGCCGTCGAGATGAACAGCACGCCCGAACGGACTGTGGAAACATTACGCAGCATGGCGGGCTATGTCGAGCAGTTTCAGCGGGCTTTCCCCGGGGAACCGGAGGCGGTGACGTTCGACAACATGGCTAAGGCGATCGAAGTATTTGAGGCCACTTTGTTGACTCCGGATTCAACCTTTGACAGGTATCTAAAAGGCGAAGATGGGGCCGCGCACCACATCTACACCCCCGCCTAATAGTGGCATTCAAAAGGCTTCCTCAGAACCACAGTAGGGACACTGGTTGAGACACTGGGCGTCCTTTTGACTCGACACGGCAAGCGCGTGAGCCGCTCATTGGCGAACAGTGGGAGGGCGGGATGCGGCGCTTTGGGATCGCACCGCTACCCGTTAATCTGCATTGGCACCTGGCAACAAGTAAGGAAACGGGCATACTAAATCATGGTTCGGTAATCGTCCGGCCCATAGTTGCGAATCCTTGGCCCCGTCGTGGTCAGAAAGTTGGCGATTGCAGAGTGCCGGTCACGTCGCACCGTATTCTCAGAGATTCCCATGGCATGGGCTACTTCTTCAATTGCGGCGGGTGCCCGCTGATGCTTCTTGATCGGCGCCGTGGCGAATCCACATGAACTGCACGAAATAGCCACGAGCCCCGACGCGAACCACCCCCGATGCGCCAGACCAGACCCATTTCACGTTCGCAGCTTGGGATTGCCCCCTAAGGCCTAACTACTTTGACGAGGAAATAGTCGATGCCCGAAGGAACTTCTTTGAACCAGTGCGGCGTTCCGGCTGGAACCACGACGATGTCGCCCTTGGTTAAATGATGAGACTCGCCGCCTTGGATGTCCGTGCCGAGCCACTGGCCCGCCCTCGACGACTTTCCGCCGACCATGGTGCCGCCCGTGACGAAGGTCGCCTCGCCGTCCGTAATATATATGATGTCGGTTTCCTTTTCGTGCACTTCCACCTGACCGGCTTTACCCCGGTGCGCGCCGGAGGCGGCGAAATCGGAGCCTTTTGCGAACGATCCTCCCTTTTTGAAGGCCGCCGCGGCCGTATCGTGGTCAACGTAAACGGCTGCTTCGCTCGCAATGAGCGCTGCCGCGCTCGCTAACAGTGCCGTGAAAGCAATCAAATGCTTCATTCAGATGTCTCCTCAAGCGTACGCGCTTCACGAAGCTATCATGCCGTTCCGGTACGGTCAATGACCCGGATGGGTCATCGCCTTCACAAAGAACTTCGTTCTTACTTGCGATGTCTGATAGATTAGCCTGTGGCGGAAATGCGTTCACTTAAAGCCCAGGTCGGTATCCTCGTAGCGCTGTCCGGGAGCGTGCTGGCGCTCGACCCGGCCAAGACGCTTACGCAATACACGCGAACCGTCTGGAGGCAAGAACAAGGTCTTCCACAAGACACGGTCCGCGCCATTACACAAACCCAGGATGGCTTCCTATGGCTGGGCACGAACGAAGGGCTGGTTCGCTTCGACGGCTACGACTTCGTGACGTTCACAAAGAGCGACGGGTCGCTGCCGGGCAATACGGTCGCGAAACTTTGCGTGGACCGAAACGGCGATCTATGGATTGGTACATTCGACGGATTGGCGCGGTACTCGAAAGGGCTCTTCAAGGTCTTCACCCCAAAGGATGGACTGCCACCGGGTTCGGTCACCGCACTGACCGAGGATCATCACGGAGCGATATGGCTCGCCGCGGGCGGGATCGTCAGCAGATATGAAAACGGCAAGTTCACAAACTTCCCGAAAGCGAGTGTCGATCCGATCACACCCGGCCGGGTGATTTATGCGAGCCGCGACAATGGGATATGGGTCGGCGGTAAAGGGGGCGTGGCGAAGCTGTCCGGAGACCGTTTTATCCCCTTCTATGCTAAGGATCTGAGCGGGAACATTGTCACTTCGATATTAGAAGACGCACGCGGTTTATGGATCGGTGGAACCAAGGGAATCGTGTTGGTGCGGCCCGATGGTGGCACACAGCGATACACGGCGCGCGACGGACTTCCGGGCGATTTTGTGCTGGCGATGCGCGAGGACCGCGCGGGGAATCTATGGATAGGAACATCGGTAGGCCTGAGCCGCTTTCAAAACGGCCGGTTCACCACCTTTCCCGCAGAGACCAAAGAGGACCGGGACCTGGTTTGGGCACTGTTCGAGGATCGCGAAGGCGATCTCTGGGTCGGCACCAACAGTTCCGTGACTCGTCTCCGCGACGATCTTTTCACGACCTACGGCCAGCCCGAGGGACTGCCCAGCGACGAGCCCTTCGTGGTTCACCAGGACACTAGCCAAAGAATATGGTTCGGGTATCACGATAGCGGCCTGGTTCAGCTTGAACCAGGGAAGACCCGAAGGTTTGGAACGAGCGAGGGCCTGTCGAACAACGAGGTCTACAATATTCGCGACGACCCAAACGGAGACCTTTTGATCGGATCCAAAGGCGGACTGGATCGGCTACGCGCGGGAAAATTCTCGCACTACGTCGTGCCCAATCCGGAAACACGATCCGTTTATGACGCGCTCGTGGATCGCCATGGCTACTTGTGGGCGGCAAATTCGATGGGCGTCTTCGAGTTCGATGGATCGCAGTGGCATTCGATCGCTTCGGGGTTCGGAGTTTCGCTCCTTGAGGCTCCGGACGGGACCATCTGGGCGGCGCTTCTGCACACCGGTCTCTGGAAGATAGAGAACACTTTGGGCGCGGAAAAGCGCACCCGGCGCTTTACGACGAAGGACGGCCTCGGGAGCAACGAACTGCGCTCGCTCTATGCCGAGCCGGACGGCACACTCTGGGTCGGGACGTTCGGTGGCGGCTTGAGCCTGTTCCGGAACGGCGCTTTTCACAATTTCACCGCGCGCGATGGACTCCTGAGCGACAACGTATCGCATATCGAAGACGATGGCCTTGGATATCTCTGGCTCAGCACCACACGCGGTATTTGCCGGATTGCAAAACGGGAGCTTCGCGATTTCGCCGCCGGGAAGATTCGGGAATTAAAGCCCGACAATTACGGCGTCGCCGATGGACTTCGGAGCGCGCAATGCGCTCCCGCGGTGCCTGCTGCCGGAGGAGGGGCGCGGACTAGCGACGGGCGCCTTTGGTTCCCGACCGGCCGCGGAGTCGCCATGATCGATTCACGGACAGTTTCAAAGAATACCGCTGTCATCGTTCCTTTCACCAACATCAGCGAAATTATTGTCGACGGTCACGCCACCAATCCGGCCGCGTTCACCAGTTTCAAGCCGGGGACGGGAAACGTACAATTTCGCTATACAGGACTCTACCTGGGGGCGCCAGAGCGGCTACGTTATTCCTACAAGCTGGAAGGCCTGGACCGGGACTGGACTCCGGCCGAAAGTCGCCGGGAGATCACCTATAATTCTCTGCCGCCCGGACGCTACAACTTCAGAGTGCAGGCGATTCTGCTCAAAGGCGGATCTTCGGAGAGCCGCTTCGCCTTTGAAGTTCAACCCCATATTTATCAAACGCGATGGTTTTATGCGTTATGCAGTGTTTCACTTCTGGGAGGAGTATACGGCCTTTACTATATCCGCTTGAAGCGTGTTCAGAGCCGTTTCGTGCTGGTGGCGAAAGAGCGCACGCGGATGGCGCGGGAGATTCACGACACATTGGCGCAGGGACTGATCGGGATCTCGCACCAGCTGGATGCGCTCTCCATGAAACTGCGCGAAGACGTCGACCTCGCCCAGCAGCACCTGGATCTGGCCCGCAAAATGGCGCGGCACAGCCTAACCGAGGCGCGGCGATCGGTCTTCGATCTGCGATCTTCGGAGTTCGAAAAGAAAGACCTGCCTGCCACACTGGTGACCTCGGCGCCATTGTGGGCGGCGGGCAGCCGGGTGGAGGTGAAGGTGGAAGTTGCCGAAGTTCTCCAGCCTTTGCCCGCGGATGTCGAGCAGAACATGCTCCGCATCGCCCAGGAAGCCGTCGCGAATGCAGTTCGTCACGCCAAGGCCAGCGTCATTCTGGTACAGCTCGAAATCGCCGGACGGGTGTTGCGGCTCCGCGTGAAGGACAATGGGCAAGGCTTCCGGCCGTCGGATGCTTTTTCGCTCTTCGCCGGCCATTTCGGAATCCTTGGGATGCGCGAGCGGACAGAACGGCTCGGCGGCGAGTTCGCGCTTTCGAGCGACTTGGGCTCCGGTACTTTAGTGGAAGTGAAGGTCCCCCTTGCCTAGAAACAAACTCATCCGAATTCTGATCGCGGAGGACCACCTGATCGCCCGCGCAGGGATGGCCACGATCATAGGTGCGCAGCCGGACATGATTGTGGTGGCGGAAGCGGCTGACGGCAAACAAGCCGTGGCCCTTTATCGCGCCGACCCACCCGACGTCGTTCTGATGGACATGCGCATGCCCGTCATGACCGGCTACGAGGCGGCCGCCGCAATTCGCGTCGAATTTCCAAAAGCCCGGATCATCGCCCTGAGCACTTTCGGGGGAGATGAAGATATTCGGAGGGCTTTACGCGCCGGAGCCCAGGCATTTCTCACCAAGGACATGCACCAGGATGAACTGATTGGCGCCATCCGGGCCGTGTACAGCGGTCATCAATACCTGCCCGCGTCTGTTCTGGCAACGCTGGCGGCGCAGGTTCCCATGCCCGAGTTAAGTGCTCGCGAACTCGAGGTGCTGAATCTGCTTGTGCAGGGATTGAGCAATAAGCAGATCGCGTACGAGCTCGGAATCGCCGAGGATACGGGCAAGAATCACGTGAAGAGCGTGTTGAGAAAGCTGGGCACTCACGACCGTACGCGCGCGTCGACGGAGGCCATTCAGCGCGGCTTCATCCATCTGGAGCACAAGTAGCGGCCATTAGCCGACGGATAGATAGTCGGGCATCATCGGCCCCGTGCTGTCCCCGATTTTATCGATTTGCACGCCCGCCTTATCGAGAATGGTGACCAGCAGGTTCGCCATGGGTGTGTTCTCCGGATAAGCCAGATGTTGTCCCGTCTTGAATTGCCCGCCCAATTTGCCGGCCAGTAAGCACGGCAAATCCGTATGCCGGTGCAAATTGCCGTTGCCCATGCCGCCGCCATATACGATAAGGCTGTGATCGAGAAGCGAGCCGTCACCGTCCTGGGTGGATTGAAGCTGCTGAAGGAAATAGCTGAATAACTCCGCCTGGTAGGTGTCGATTTTCGCCTTCTTCGCGATCAGTTCGGGATCGTTGCGGTGATGCGATACGGCGTGATGCTGTTCCGGAACGCCGATGTTCGGGAACGTGCGTGGGCTAAGCTCGCGCGACAGGATCATGGTAAACACGCGGGTGATGTCGGCGCGAAAGGCCAGGGCCTGCAGATCGAACATGAGCTTGGCGTGCTTCTCGAACGTTTCCGGCACCTCCACGGGGCGGTCGGGCAGCTCAATCGGAGACTCTTCCTCCGCTCCGGCGCTCTTCACGCGCTGCTCCAGCTCCCGAACCGAGTCCAAATACTCGCTCAGTTTGGTCCGATCGCCGCGCCCCAGGGTAGTGGCCAGTTTATTGACCTCGCTCGAAAGAGAGTCGAGGATACTCCCGGTGCTTTGTTCCTCGGCGGCGCGTTCCGCGGGGCTTCCACCGTCGCCAAACAGGCGCTCGAACACCACGCGGGGATGAGACTCCGTGGGGTTTGGCGTGGTCGGGCTGCGCCAGGAAACGGTGTTCACGTAGAAACAGTCCCCGGAATCACATGAGCCCTGGGTGGGATTATCCAGCGTCATTTCGAGAGACGGAACGCGGGTACCCTGGCCGATGATTCGCGCGGCGATCTGGTCCGCGCTGGTCGCCAATTTCACCTCGACACCGGGCTTGGTCCGATCCCAGGCGTGAACGCCGGTCAGCCATGCGGCGGATGCGCGGGGATGATCGCCCGTTCCGTCGCCAAAAGTGTCGGCCTGTAAATGCGCGAGGCCGCTTAGGACGTTAATATGGCTTCGAACCGGCTCAAAAGGTTTAAGAATCGGCGTGAGTTCGAAGTTCGTGCCTACCGCAGTGGGATTCCATTGGTCCTGAATCACTCCGTTCGCGATATACACGAAGCCGAGCCTCGGATTGGGCTTGGCGGACTTCGCCGAAAGCGCCGGGATCATGGAGTCCAAGAGCGGAAGCGCGAGTGTCGTCCCGGCCGCTCTCAGGAATGTCCTCCGTGCCAGGCTCTTTTTCGTGATAAACATCATCGCCGTCTCCTCCCTTATTTTACTTGCGCCAACGCCTGAACGTTTTGCGCGGCTCTCATCTGGAAGGGCGTGCTCTTGACGACCCCCATAACCATGGAGGCGAACGAATAATTGCTCGCCTTTGCATCGCGCAGGATTGCGCGGACGGCCGGGGCGTCGTAGTATTGCAGATTCCGTCCGATGGCGTACATGAGAAGCTTTTCGGCCACTGTGCCCGCGAACTGATCCGGATGCGCCAGGAGGACCTTCTTGAGTCCCGCCATTCCGTCGAATTTTGTTCCGTCGGGGAAGGCGCCGGATACGTCGATGCGCTGGCCCGCGTCGGTATCGCGCCATCGGCCCACCGCGTCGAAATTTTCCATTGCGAAGCCGATTGGATCCATGCGGGCGTGACAACTGGCGCAGGATGGATTGGCACGGTGCTGAATCATAGCCTCGCGCATCGACAACGCCTTGCCCGTCTCCGAGGCTTCCGTCTTGAGCGCCGGGATGTTCGGGGGAGGCGGAGGAGGAGCCGATGACAGAAGATTTTCGAGCACCCATTTGCCGCGAACCACCGGTGAGGTTCTGGTCGAATAGGAGGTTAACGTCAGAATGCTGCCTTGACCCAGGAGGCCTCCCCGCATGCTGCCTGCGGGGAATGTCACCCGCCTAAAATAGGTGCCCTCCACGTTCGGGATACCGTAATGCTTCGCCAACCGATCGTTGACGAAGGTGTAGTTGGCGGTCAGCAAATCCAGCACGCTGCGATTTTCCAGCAGAACGCTGTCCAGAAAGAGCTCGGTCTCGCGATGGAATGCCTTCCGGAGATTTTCATCGAAGTCGGGAAATAAGAGCCCATCAGGCTGTTTGGCCTCTATGTCGCGCAAAAAGAGCCACTGCGCGGCAAAGTTGGTAACCAGCGATTCCGCTCGGCGATCGGCCAGCATCCGGTGCACCTGTTGGTCCAGCACCTGAGGATCGTTCAACTTCCCAGCGGCGGCAAGATCCAAAAGCTCCCGGTCCGGAATGCTGCTCCATAGGAAAAATGACAGCCGCGATGCAAGCTCCAAGGAGTTCACCCGATGGATGGAGCCGGGTACGGCGTTGGCTGGATCGCGTTCAATGCGGAACAGGAATTGCGGACTCACCAACACTCGCTCCAGCGCCTTCTGAATGCCGCGATCGAAGCTTCCATTGGTGCGGCCTGCCGTGTAGAACGGCAGGAGGTCCTTGACATCGGCAGTGGATACTGGGCGCCTGTATGCCCTCCGCTCCAGGTTCGCGAGAATCTTTTCGGCGCAGGGAAGCTCCTCGGCCGCGCTCGCGGGACGACACACGAAGATCGCGTGACGGCTCGGCGTGTCTCCCGGACCCGACGCTTGGAACGGTCCGCTGATCGTGACGCTGTCGATTGCCGGCTCGGTGCCTCTTCCGCGAGTTCGCGGACGAAGAATCGTTTCATCGCGAGCCTCGGTGTGCTGAACGAATGTCACTCCCACCAGGCGAGGTCCGGCTTTGATAGGAATAGTCATCTCGAGAGGCTTCTGCGCGGCCCCTCTGGCTGCGCGGCCTCCGGCAGGGGCTCCGCTGCCTGCCCCGTCTCCGACCGACACAAGCTGCAATCGTTCGCCGTCCACACTGACCTCGATCTCCTGTTTTCCCCGGGGCGGGCTCGCGAGGTCCACCTTAATGACGTAGTCGCCGTCCGCGGGAAAATCGCTGCGGACGGCCAGTCCACCGCGCGTTCCGAAGGGAAGTTCGTCCACGCGTTCTTCCTGAGGCTGCTCCGCGGGAAGTCTGTAGATGTTGACCATCGCCGGCATACTGGGATCTCCCACGGCGAGCCGGCTGATTTTCCGCGCCGCGTTGAGATAACCCTCCATCGTGGTCGGAGAAACGAAAAGAAGGTCGGCGATATTGTCGAAACCGCTGCTTGAGTTATCGGGCGGGAACAGCAGGGAATAATCCATCTCCTTGGGGAGAGCGTCGAGCGCCAGAAGATCGCGGACAGCATTCTGATATTCCGTGCCGCTCAGGCGGTGAAGCAGAGGCAGGGTGCCGGCATTCGGTTTCGCGACGGCGGCGCTGTCGAGCTCAGCTTCAAGAAACGACGCCGTAGAATCGTAGCCAGCCTGATCCGGACGCGGCATTCCAGCCGGAGGCATGGTGTTCGCCCGAAGCTTGCGAATGACCTTCTCCCACACTTCGGCATCCGTGCTCACGTGAGAAAGGCCGGCAGGATCGATCACAAGCCCCGCCGTTTTCAAACGGGCGTTGTGGCAAGTGACGCAATACTTGGTGAAAACTGCGCTCGCCGAAGCTGCTGGATCCTGCTTCGCAGCCGGACCAACAGATTGACCGGAGGCGGCCACAGACGAGAAAGTCAGGATGGGGATTACGATCGCTGCTGCCTTAAACATCCACCTCCGCCTTCCATCGCGCCCACTGCAATTATACTTCCGCTCGCGCCATCAAAACACAAATCGCGCGCCAACCTGCCCCGAACGCGGACCGGCATCGCTAGTGAGCGTTCCGAATATGGGGGAAGTAATGGTTGTATTCGGGCTGTTGTAATTCACGTGGTTCAATACATTGAACGAATCGCCACGAATCTCGAGCCTCATTCTGTCGTTGAACACGATTGATTTCGATACGGACAGATTTACCGTCCAGTTCCCCGGACTGCGAACGTCCGCAGGATTCTGGGTGCCGGGGCGAATTGTCGCATTCGTGGTCGCGTAGGTCGGCACAAGTGCGAACGACGCCTTATTGATGTAGGCCCGTGTCGTCCGATAGTTATCGAGGACTGGATTGCCTCCGACAAAATCCGGCCGGCTCATGGCGATGCCGGAGGGTTGCGAGATTCTCAGTGGTATACCCGAGCGGACAGTAAAGATAGAGGAAGCCTGCCAACCTCCGAGTACACGTGAAACGAATCCATTACCCTTCTTGAACCACGGAAGTTCATAGATAACATTGGTGGCGATGCGGTGCCGGGCTTCCTGGGAAAGAGGCTCCCGATCGATGAAGGGATGGAAGAAATCCTGTGTGACATAAATGTCGGAATTCGTAAACGCCGAGCTCAGCGAGCCGCCCTGATCCGCGAATCCGCGGCTCAGAGTGTAGTGGATGTCCATCCCCAGGCCCCGGGAAAGCCTCTTGCGGATCGAAGCCTGCAGCGCATTGTAGACCATGGTTTGCTGGCTGGTGATGTAATACCCGCTAGGAGTTCCGAGCGCGGGATTCGGCCGCAGGCCGGTCTGCCGGTCGAATGCTTGCGCGAGCGGCAGTTCCATGGGGAAACTGGCGCCATCCGTTCGGAGATAACCGATTTCGGCCATCCACGACCCGCCCAGCGCCTGCTCCACATCAAAATTCGTTTGAATCGTATACGGATTCGCGAGATGCGTATCGATGAGCGAAAATACCGTCTTCTGGCCGTTTCCTTTCGCCAACAGCAGTTGCTGCAGCTGAACGCCGGACAGAGGCCACTTCAGGCCGAGCGCGGTTGTATCGGTTTGATTCAGCGTTACCGTTGAAGGGAGAAACGGATCGGTGACCTGGTTCTGTAGCATGGCGTACAACTGCTGGCTGAAGAGTACGCCGGAACCGCCCCGGATGACAGTATTTCCCTTGTCGCCTACGGTCCAGGCGAAGCCCAGCCTGGGACCGAAGTTGTTCCAGTCCGGTTCGTATACATTGTTCGGATCGCGCGGAGAGCCAAAATCCATTTTCTGAAGGCTTGTGGGCGCATTCAAATTGTAGATCTGCGCCTGCGCGCTGGAAGTTGCGTGAATTTGTACGGACGGATAGTAGTCGTACCGCAGACCCGCGTTCAGAACGAATTTCTTGTTAACCCGCCAATCGTCCTGGATGAACAGACCGTAGGTGTCCAGATGGCCGTCGTGCGGTGGCTGACCAGAGGACAGAGTAACGGAGGTCGGCGTGTCGGCAAGTGCGGCGGCAAGCGTCTGAAATACGTAATTCGTGTTCTGCGGATCGGTCTTGCTGCCCGCCTGGCGTCCCCAATTCATGCCCATCTTGATCGCGTGCGAGCCGATAATGCGAGTCGCTTTCTGCTCGAAGCTGAAGGAGCGGCCACGCAGGTCGAGTACTTCCGAGCTAGGGGAAGAGAACAGGCCGCTGATCGTGAAAAGGGAAACGCGGCTGCCGACCTCAGTGAGTCCCGGCGCCGAAGTGCCCGGAGACAGGACATTCCAGAAACTCTGAATCCGGTCCAGATTGGTGCGATTGAATCCATAACGCGTTTCGAACACCCAAGATCCTCGGGTTTGAATGTACTGGGCCGCGACACGATCGTTCGCGTTCAGAAAGTTCTGGTCATTGGACCCGTTGAGAAAAATGGAGGGCTGAAGCGCGTACGGCCTGGACCGGGTATACGTCACGGAGAGGTTGCCGCCAAACAGGCTGACGTCTCCCTTTGTCATCAAATTATTGTCGTGACGCTTCAAAGCGTTCGCGGTGAAGTAATTCCCGATCTGGGCATTCACCGGACTTGTGGGCAGCGGAATAGGATCGAGCGCGAGCTTGGTCTCCGGGAACGGCAGCGCGGCCAGGAGTTGATCGCGCAGTTGTTGCGTGGGAACGGTCCCGGTCAGCGCGACTCCTTCGGAATCCCGATAGCCTTCGTATGCCACGAAGAAGAACAGCTTGTTCTGGATGATTGGGCCTCCCAGGGTTCCGCCGAATTGATTGAAACGGGCCGTCGGCTTCGCCTTAGAAGCTGGAAGAAACGTATCGCGGGCGAAAAACGCCTCGTTTTGATAGTTCTCGATCGCCGAACCATGGAATTGGTTGGTGCCGGAGCGGCTAAGGATATTAATCTGTCCGCCGACAACCCCTCCGTATTCCGCGGGCAGAACGCCCTTGACCACCTGGACCTCAGCCACAGCGTCGATACTCATGATGCTGATCTGGTTCTGGCTGCCGTACTGGTTAATTCCTCGGGTTTCTGGATTGGCAATCGCATCGGTGCCGTCGACCGTGATCGACGTTCCTCCCTCGGCGACACCGTTCAGGCGGATGCTACCGCTTCCGGCCAGGCCAACCGAGGCGTTGCTCGCGCCAGGCGCCAGGGTGGCAAGACTTTCCAGACTACGACGCGCCAGCGGTAACTGGCTTACCTCCGTTCGGCCGATCGATTCCTGCTGCGACGAGGAAGCCGTTGCGACCAGAGCGGCCGTGTCGGCCACTGTGATCGTTTCCGCAAGAGCCCCGACCTCCATGTTGAAGGTTTGCCGGACCGTTTGGCCGGCGCCGAGCTCAAGTCCTTGAGTTGTCAGCGTCTTGAATCCCCTTAGGCCGATGGTGATTGTATAGGGACCAGTGGGCAAAGCGGTGAAGGCAAACTCACCTTTTTCGTCGGTGACGCCCTCTTTGACAAAGCCCGTTTCCTGATGTTTCGCTACGACGCTTGCCCCTGGAACAACCGCGCCGGTGGTATCGTGTACATCCCCATAGAGCGTTCCTGTAGTCACCTGAGCGGTCAAGCGTGGCGAGCATAACAAACTCAATAACATAGCTCCAGTCAGGAGCGAATGGCCGAAGCGAGAGCGGCCGGGTAAAAACGATGTCATCTTGGACCCCCAACGAAGCCTAGTACTCGGTCGAAATCGTATCATGAGCACTTTTACCCCTTCAATAACCAGATATGGTCATTGAGCGGCGCTTCCTCCGTACTAAAATGATGGGCGGAGGGCATCATGAAGGCACCTCGGAGCGCCACGTGTCGAGGCGTAGTGTTTCTTTCCTTCGCCGCGATGATGTACCTGAATGCTGCGGCCCGCGACCTGCGGCTGATCGAAGCGGTGAAACGCTCGGATGTGAAGACTGTACGGTCTCTGCTGGCACAACATGTTCCAGTGGACACGGCGGAGGCGGACGGGTCCACGGCCCTGCACTGGGCGGTACAGCGCGACAACCTGGAAATTACGAACCTGCTGCTGACGGCAGGCGCGAACGCGAAAGCGGCCACTCGCTTTAACATCTCCCCTCTCTATTTCGCCTGCACGAACGGTGATGCGGCAATCGTGGAACGCCTACTCAGCGCCGGAGCCGATCCCAACAGTACTGCGGAAGAAGGCCAGACGGCCCTGATGACCGCTGCCCTCAATGGCAAAGTAGAAGCCGTGAAAGCGCTGCTGGTACACGGAGCCGCCGTGGACGCGCAGGAGCCTTATAAAGGGCAGACCGCGCTGATGTGGGCAGCCTCGGAAGGCAATGCACAGGCTGCAGAGATACTCATAGAGTTCGGAGCCGGTGTACGGGCGAAGTCAAAGGCCGGATTCACGCCGCTACTGTTCGCGGTCCGCAATGGACATATTGAGGCCGCCAAAACGCTGCTGGATCATGGCGCGAATGTGAACGACGCTACGGCGGATGGCACTACGGCGCTGAATATGGCTGTCGTGAATGCGTATTTCGAACTCGCGACAGTTCTTCTGGACCGTGGCGCAGATCCCAACGCTCCGGATGCGCGTGGGTCCGCTCTGCACACGGTCGCCTGGCTCCGGAAACCCGGCTCGGACGGCGCGGCAGGCGTCGGCGGAACTGCCAAGGGTCCTCCCATTCCTCAGGGCAACGTCACCGCCTTGGAACTCGCGGCGGCGCTGCTGAAGCATGGGGCAAATCCCAACGTCCGGATTTCCTGGAAAGAAAAGAGATTCGATAAGGAGGGCGGTACGGTGGTAAATCCGCCCAGCATCGACCTCGGCCGTCACCTGCTGAGCTATGTCGGAGCGACTCCGTTTTATATTGCTGCCCAAAATGGCGATGCCGAACTAATGCGCCTGCTCGCACAGAATGGCGCCGATCCCAAAATCAGTACGAAATTCGGAATCACTCCCCTCATGGTGGCCGCCGGGCTTGGCTACTGGGAAGGAGAAAGCCCGGGTCCGTACACGGGTTGCCCGGAGGCAGAGCGGCTGGAAGCCGTAAAACTGGCCTTGGAGTTAGGCAACAACATCAACGCGCACGCTGACTTTGGCGATTTCGAGATGACCGGCGATCCTCAGTATACGCTTCTCTACTATCCGTTGAACATGGATCAACTGAAGGACAAAGGCGTGGGCGACCCGCGCTGGAGTGGGAGCACAGCCCTGCATGGTGCGGTGGTCTCCGGCCAAGCTTCTATCGTCCAATTTCTGATCGATCACGGCGCACAGGTGGACGCGAAGACAAAGCTCGGTTGGACCCCGCTCATGCTCGCGGACGGAGTTTTCTTCGCCAACGCTAAGAAGGAATTCCCAGCGGCGGCGGTAATTCTTAAAAAGGCGCTTCAGGATCGCGGTTTGACCGCAGTTCGCACCGCTCGTTGATTGTGAACGTCGACATCAATGTCCATGGGAACGGAATACCCGTCCGTTTCCAAACAGGAACTCTAATGGAAGCGTGGGGGCTCACTGAGGAACTTTCACGCAGAAACGCGCCGACGTTTCCAGTTGACTCCTGCGGGAGGAGGTGCCGCCCACATTTCATGGGCCCTGGTAAGGTTTCCGGCGGCGCCTTGCCCAAAAAACTTGGTCGCAATCGAGGCGATTAGCATTATACTGTTTAGCGTTTTGAGGCCAAAATGGAAATTCCGGATAAGAGGAGATCTGTCGTGAGAACACGTGTTTTCGGTTCTATCGTCAGCTTAGCGGCGTTGGCTGCAGTTGTTTTGATCGTGTCTATGAGCGCATCCGGTCAGGAAAAATCGGTACCCGGCAAGGCCAAAGGGAAGGGCACGGCGGCGCGCGCTGGTGGACCCGCTCCCAGGCTTGCCGATGGGAAACCCGATTTCTCCGGCGTGTGGAGCCCGGATCGCAATCTTATCTATGACATCAGCGATGCGCTGAAGAAGGGAGAGGACCTTCCGATCCAGCCTTGGGCTCTGAAAGTAACGCGTGAACACATGTCCAAGGACGATCCGGAGGCGCGATGTCTGCCCACCGGCGTGCCTCGGCTGGCGCCGTACCCCTGGACCATCGCGCAGACTCCCAAGAACGTCTACTTCCTGTTCGAGGGCAACATTCATAGCTACCGCCAGATCTTCATGGATGGGCGCCAGCATACCGAGGATCCCAATCCCACCTGGTACGGCGAATCCATCGGCCATTATGAGGGAGACACGCTGGTCGTCGATACCACCGGGTTCAACGATAAGTTCTGGTTCGATTTTGCAGGCCACCCGCATACCGCGAAGCTGCACACCATCGAACGCTACCGTCGCCCGGATTCCCTGAACCTCACTTGGGAGACCGTTGTGGATGACGCGGGCGCCTATACCAAGCCGTTCACGGTTTACGGGCATTCCACAATCCAGGAAAATACCGACCTCATGGAGTACATCTGCCAGGAAAACAATCTGGATGTGAGCCACATCGTCGGGAAGGATCCCCGCAACAAGGAAGGCCGGGCCGCCGAGGCCCAGCAGGGCAAGCCGTAAATTCGCAGGAGGGCTGCGCCGCGGCGACGTTCCTCCGTTTAGGGATCGGCGACGGTTCCATTGTTCAGTTTTGATCGGCGGTGACCGAATCGCCGGGGGCAACTACGTTAAGGAGCTTCTCATGCGCACTCTATGGGGTTTCGTTTGTTCACTGGTTCTCACGGCAGCTATATTCGCCCAGGGCGACCGCGGCACCATCACCGGTACCGTTGTCGATCCAGCCGGCGCCGTTGTGGCGGGTGCATCGATGGAGGCCAAGAACGCCCAGACCGGTGCCGTGTACACCACGCAAACCACTGCGACCGGAAATTACACGCTGTCTCAGTTGCCGGCCGGTAACTATGAGATTTCGGTCAACCTGGCCGGCTTTAAGAAATACACGCGGCAAGGCTTGGAGGTCGGCGTGGCGCAGACGGTCCGCATCGACGTCTCCTTGGAAGTGGGCTCCGCTACGGAGTCGGTGACCGTCACCGAGGCGGCGCCGCTGCTCAAAACCGAAAGTGGCGAGCTGAGCCACAACGTCACCACGCAGCGTCTGGATGAACTTCCCGTGCTGGGCATCGGCGCCGCGGCGGGAAGCTCCAGCATACGGAATCCCACCGCGGCCGTGCTGTTGATCCCAGGAGCGTACCTGGATCCCAACGTCAATCTCAAGGTCAATGGCTCGCCCGCCAACACCGCCTCGTATCGTGTGGAAGGGCAGGATGCCAGCAACGGCTACGTCCCCGGCCGGCCGCAACAGGTGCAGCCGAGCGTCGACTCCATCCAGGAGGTCGCGATTCAGACCAGCAATTTCTCAGCGGAATACGGCCAAGTGGGTGGCGGCTTCTTCAACTACACCATGAAGTCGGGCACGAACCAGCTCCACGGCACCGCCTACGACTACTTCGTGAATGAAGCGCTCAACGCGGGCACTCCCTTCACAGTCGGCCCCAAGGGGCACCTTCGTCCAATCGAACGCCGCAATGATTATGGATTTACCGTGGGCGGTCCAGTATATCTTCCCAAGATCTACAATGGCCACGACAAGACGTTCTTCTTCTTCAACCTGGAGCAGTTCCGCGAATTCAAGACCATCAACAATCAGTCCATCACGGTCCCCATCCAGGCCTATCGTGACGGCGATTTCCAGAGGGCCATGACGGGCCGCACGCTCGCCACCGATCCCATCGGCCGGCCGATTCTGGAGGGCGCGATCTACGACCCCTCTACGCAGCGCTTGGCCCCCAATGGCGCCACTATACGCGATCCCTACACGAACAATACGATTCCGGTCGGCAAGATGGATCCGGTGGCGCTGAAGGTGCAAGGGCTCATCCCGCTGCCCAATGTCCTTCCCAATGCGCTGACCAACAATGCGATCTTCCCCTATGTTAGCGACCGTGTCACCGGCGTTCCCTCCTTTAAGATCGACCACAACCTGAGCGCCAACGACCACCTCTCGTTCTACTTCTCGCGCATCTACACCGCCAGCCAATATTCGAACACCACGGGCGGCGCCGACGGTTTGCCGGAGCCCATTACGGGCGCCATCGGCACGTTCATTAACTCACACGTCTACCGTTTGAACTTTGAGCACACGCTGACGCCCACGTTGCTGCTGCACCTCGGTGCCGGATACCAGGACAGCTACTTCAGCGATAACGTGGTGATCCTGAACTACGACTCCCAAAAGCAGCTCGGCCTGAAGGGACAGACCGTCGTGCGTATGTTTCCGGCCTTTCAGAACGCCAGCAACGCCCAGGGTGGTGTGAAGAATCTGGGTCCGAACGGGAATCGGAACATCTGGTATCAGAAGCCCACCGGCAATGCCAGTATGACGTGGGTGAAGGACAATCACACCTACAAGTTCGGCTCGGAAGTGCGTTTCGAAGGAGTGCCAACTTATCTATACACCGCCACCAACGGCGTGTACTCCTTCAACGCCGCTGAATCCGGCCTCCCCTCCACGCAGGGGCAGAACCTCTCGGGAGGCATTGTGGGCGCCCCGTACGCCAGCTTCCTGATGGGCTTGGTGGACTCCGGTAACATCGCCTACCCGCCCATTGCGCGCGTGGGCCAATCGGCTTGGGGATTTTTTGGGCAGGACACCTGGAAGGTGAGCCGCAAATTCACCCTGGACTACGGCTTGCGCTACGATTACCAGGGCTACCCGCGCGAACAGTACGGCCGTTACGCCAACTTCTCCGCCACGACGCCGAATCCTTCGGCCGACAACCGTCCGGGTGCGGTGATCTTTGAGGGCGACGGCCCGGGACACTGCAATTGCAGCTTCGCCAAGATCTATCCCTGGGCCTTCGGTCCGCGTCTGGGCGCCGCGTATCAGATCAATGGCAAGACCGTGCTGCGCGCCGGCTGGGGCATCGTTTACTCCAGTACTCCCACCAATAACCAAACCACCACGTCCCTTTCGACACCCAGCCCCTTCACTTCGCCAGCGTTCGGCCAGCCTGCCATGCTGCTGCGGACGGGCATCCCCATCACGCCCGCCCCGTGGCCGAATCTGGACCCAGGTCAGTATCCTCTGCCGGGAACCACCACGGCTCCCAAGATGGCTGCGGATCAAAACGCCGGTCGCCCCGCCCGCCAGGTGCAATGGTCCATCGGCGTACAGCGCGAAATCCTTCCTAACCTGGTTGTCGAAGCATCCTACGTCGGCAACCGCGGCGTGTGGTGGACGGCGCCCGGCCTGATTGACGTCAACGCCGTCACGCCGGACCGGATTGGCTCCTTCGGTCTGGACATTAATAACGCCGCCGACCGCACCTTGTTGGCATCCCGCATCGATTCCACCGTCGCAGCTCAGCGCGGATTCAATGATCTGCCCTATTCCAGCTTCCCGACGGGCTCCACCGTGGCGCAATCGCTACGACCCTTCCCGCAGTTCGGCACGATCACTTCTCTCTGGTCCCCCCTAGGCAAGACCTGGTACGACTCCTTGCAGACCAAGGTAACCAAGCGCTTCTCACGGGGACTTACGTTCACCAGCGTGTTCACCTGGCAGAAGCAACTGGTGCTGGGGCCGGATATCTCCCCGACCGCGGCAACCACCGGTGGCGAGCCGACCAACGACGTATTCAACCGCGCCAATAATAAGGATCTGTCCAGCTTTGACCAGCCGTTCCTGTTCAACACCTCGGTCAACTACACGATCCCGGCGTTTAAGTTCGGCAACAAAGTTGGGGGCAAAGTCCTGTCCTGGGGCGTGCGGGACTGGTCGATCGGCATCTTCATGCAGTATGGCAGCGGCTTCCCCATCCAGGCGCCCGCCGCGCAAAACGCTCTGGCCTCCCTGTTGTTCCGCGGGACCTTCGCGAACCGCGTCCCGGGACAGCCCCTGTTCACGCAGGACCTCAACTGCCACTGCTTCGACCCCAACAAGGAGTTCGTGCTGAATCCGAAGGCTTGGTCGCAACCGGCCGCCGGACAGTGGGGCACTTCGGCTCCCTACTATACCGATTACCGGTTTCAGCGGCGTCCTATTGAGAACCTCGCCCTTGGCCGGACCTTCCGCATCACGGAGCGGGTTAACGTGAACATCCGCGCCGAGTTTACGAACGTGCTGAACCGTGTGCGGTTGCAGGACCCCGTGGTGGCCAATGCCCTGGCCACGCAAACCCAAAACAACGGGCGGCCCACCGCAGGCTTCGGCTGGATCAACACCACCTTCGGCTCAGGCGCCGTCAGCGCAACCCAGTTGCCGCGATCGGGAACCGTCGTAGCCCGCCTGACGTTCTGATATGAAACGACCTGTCAAGAGGTAACTCAAAACAGAACGTGCTTTTCACCGAGGGTCGCCCGAAAGGGTGGCCCTCGGTGCGTTGGCGGAACAACAGAAGACGGCAGAGGCTGTCGCGACGTTGGATCACTCTGATATACGCGGATCGGAACCGCAGGGTCATGATTCCGCCCTGATTGTGTCGGCCCATGAAAAAGGTGCCTGATCTCTATTCGGCGTGGCTGATGAACATCATCTGTGCGGCGAGTCCTTCCCGTTGGCGAAGATGACACGCGATCGCTATCTGAGCGTGTACAAGAACTATCTTCAACCCGCGTTCGGAGAGTTGTGCTTACGGGATATTACGCAGTTGACTGTGCAGCGCTACATATCCGGCCGACTCGAAGCTATCGCAGGAATCCAAAGACAAGGCGCCGCGATGTTTTGTCGAGCATCCTGGGATCTGCAGTTCGCTACGGTTTGTTAGTAAAGAATCCGGCGGAAGGGGTGCGGTTGCCAGTACCGAAGTCGGGGAGGCGGACCAAGCCTTACGTTACTCAGCAGCCGTTTTCGATATCGGTGGACCTGATTGCGGAATTTTATGCGACGATGCTTTACACAGCGGCGTACACGGGGCTTCGGCCATCAGAGGTCATCGCGCCGATCCGCGCACACATGTTGCCCACAAAACCCGCTTGACCTCGCCGCAGGTGCAAGAAAGGCGAGTTCGGCGCCGAAGCAACTACTGATTGAAGCGAATCAGTGTCCTTTCCCGGGCATCTGCTTCCGTGGCAGCCGCGTCGCCAGCAAGGACATGTAGCCGCGTTCTTGACCTCCCCGCCCTAGTGCAGGCGCGAACGACTGGCTGTTAAATAACGGGCAACCAAAAAGCCGCCATCGGAGACACTCGCCCCGTCTTCGCCCAGAGACCCATTTCCGGCCAAGTCCGTGGAAACGGAGACGGACAACCTCGCAAGAACCCGCCGTGTTTGCGCAATCGGAGGCATTCCCCGTGAACTAATGGGGAGAGAAGGTTCGCACCGCAACGTGTGGCTCTCCATCCTGGACAACACTAGAACTCTCGTGGCACGAATGGCCTCCACTCGAACCCATAAAAGTCTTTTACTGCGTATAACATCCGGGCGAAAACATACGACCCATCCATGATGGGTGCCCAAACCGGGACAAGACTCGCGGTTTTAGGCGGGTTCACCCCGAGTGGTCACACGCCCCTTAGTGGATAACTCGGAACGGGCTAGTCCACTTATCAGGAGTTGAATCTTATTTTGTGAGCACCGGTATGGTCGTGAGCGTGCCGTCGTTCTTGGCTCGCAGCCCAATGGCGCTGATCTTGGCACCTTGGGAGACGACGAACTCCACCATCCCGCGCTTGTTTTCGGTCACGGAATAGTTATCCGGCAGCATGAATGAAGTGTGCCCCCGGCTCCCCAGATTGATGGACGAAGTCTGCAATAGGGTACCCGCGTCGTCGTATACCCGTGCCGTCACATTCGCTGCCGCAGCGTTCTGATTCGCAAGCGCCACTCCGGTGGTCAGACCGTTCGTATCGTCGAACACCAGCACAAAGCTGTTCGGCGTCCTCGTTTCGAGAGGCACCGAGGCTTCCTGGCCGAACGTGGTCCAGCGGAAGATCTCAAACCCACTGATGTTACCAGTAGTCGTCAACTGCGCCGAGCCGATGACTAATGCCTGTGCGTCCGGGGCCTGGGTGTTCACCACCAGCATCGCCCCAGCCGCCAGCGTTTGAGTTAATGCCGCTGTCGTAGTGTTGGCCCCCGATTGCGGGAGAAAAAGAGGAACGGGAAGAGTGATTCCGTTTTCGTCGAAGAAACTCAGTGTAAACTGCGCTGCTGCGTTTCCTGTATTGACCAAGTAGAATGCGCTCGTCCAGCCGCCGTTATAAGCCACATGTGTGATCGAGCCGCCATTGGTGCCGACGTTAGCGAGTACCGGTAACGTTGTCAGGGCAGGGCCGTTGGCGCGGAGGCCCAGTACGCTGATCTGGCCGCCGTTAGGTGCATCGAACTCGAGGGTGCCGCGCTTGGCGTTCGTTGCCGGGAATCCTAACTGCGGATCGTTCAGCATGAACGATGTATGCCCCAGCGCGCTCAGGGAAATGATCGGATTGCCGATCTGGTTTCCGCGATCGTCCCGGATGATGACCGGCACGCTGGCCGCTTGCGCCGAGAGATTCGCTACCGCAACTCCCGTGGTGAGCGGGGCGGTGTTGTCGAAAGCCAGAATATATTTGCTCGCATTGCGGGTTTCGAGCGGCACCACGGCATTCCAATGCTGCTTCGGATTGGAGAAGATCCCGAATCCGTTCACGCCGCCGTCGCTCAGCATTTGTCCCGACCCGATCAGCGTAGGGGCGCTGTCCGGACCTGTGCTTTCCATCACAATCTGCGCGTTCGGGTTCAGCGCGCGGTCCACTGTGGAAGCGAGCATCGGGACGGCGACTGGACTCGATTGCGGAAACTTCACCGGCAGGGGAAGCGGATTACCGTCGTTATCGGCGAAGGCGAATCGGGCTGTGGCCGGGCCAGGTCCCAGATTGACGGCATTCAGGCTGAAATCCCAAGTTCCCTCTGAGGCTACTTGACCGAGCGACCCGACGGCAGCCAAACCTGCAACGAACCCCGCGGACTGCTCGACTGCGAAGGGTTGTCCGGCCACCGCGAAGGATGCCGTTCGACCCGCGCCCGGGTTGCCGACCACTTGGTAGGTTACGGAACCGTTGCCCTTGCCCCCAGCAGGGCTGGTCAGCAGGATCCATTGCGGAGTGTCGCGAACCGTCCAGAAGCAATCGGCTCCGGCAGCCACATCCAGCGACCCGTAGCCACCGACGGCCGGGAACGCCTGACCGCTGAGATTCAGCTGGCCGCTGCAGCTTGGGGTCGTTCCATCGCCAGGATTCACGGCGGCGTTGATCTGCTGATAAATCTGGCTCACGATATTTTCAGCCGTCTTGCCGCGGATGCTGTACCCTTTGCTGTCGAAATCCCAGTACCAATATGCGAAAGGATAGGCGCCCTGCACCCAGGGTGTTGCCGCGAGGGCTCGAAGCAGGGCTTGGTAAGCTCGTCCCTGCTCATCGTAATCGCTCGGCACCGATGGATCCGCAGGATAGTGAGGCGAGATACGTGTGTCGAACAGATCAATCGTCTGCACGGATGAAGACCTGGCGGAGTAAAACATGATGGACGTGAGGAGGACCGGTTTGTGGAACCTGTCATAAATCGGCTTGAATTGCGAATTCAGCTTAACAATCGCGTTCTGGTACATACTCTGAACACTATCCGTGCTCGAAGTGGCGATCGGTATTTGCCAAAAAGCTCCAAGATAATCGAGGTCTGAAAACCAGTCGTATTCTGGCCTGGTGTATACCCCAGTGTTTCCGCCACCTTGCGAAGCCAGCTTTCCTGTGTATCCGCTCGCTCGAATTGCCGCCGTGATCTGCTTCCACTTGGCATTGATATAACGCCTTGTGGCCGCGTCATTGTTGTTATCGGCGTCGAGACTAAAGTTCCCGACGATCAGCATCTCCACGCCTTCTTGACTCGCAACGCCGGCGAAATACAACATCGTCGATTGCACCTGTTGGAAAAACTGGTCGTACCAGGTGTTGGTATGGACTCCTGCAAAGCCATTCGGGTAAGGCTGGGCCGTCAAAGCAACGTGCAACCCCGATGCCTTGGCGGCTCGGATATGGGCTATAAGATCTTGCCTGGGGAAATCGTTGTAGGCTGGGTCGACCTTTGGAGGATCCGTCGTTGGCGTGACATTAGTGGTCAGATCCTCTTTGGCTGGCGAAAGGAAACGCCAGTTCGGGACAATTTGGACCCATTGGGCGTTGATGCTGCGGATCCGATCCAGAGTTGGTTGCACTAACGGGAGCCAACTCGCCCTCCAATAGTCGATCAACTCGATGCCTGTCTGGAAGGGCTCGGTGCGGACAATAGGGTCAACGATCCCAGATGTCACTGTGGAAAGAGCCGGCTCCCGCATCTGGTGGCGCCATTCAACCACTGTGTCGTCGCTCGTGGCTCCTTTCGGCCCTACCGCAAGGGAGCGATAGGCCGGAGGTCTCGAATCTGTGCCGACAATCTCCGGTCCGGTATCGAAATCCGCATTGCGTATATAGTGATATTTCAAAGTCGTGGAAGGGTCGGTGTAAATCGTGTATGCGGCTTGTCCTGTGCCGGTCGGCCACATCTTGACGGGAGCGGCTCCGTTAGCATCGTCGGTGGCGATATAAAGGGCATCTTCCGAACCGGTCGGCGAATGGACTGTCAGGGAAACCGGCACTTGCTGTGGAGCTTTCCAGGCGATTACGTCATCATAGAGGGCCGCCGGACCGTCCACGCACAAAGCTCGTGTACGCAGGTTCCCTTGATAATCCCTTTCGTAGTTCAGCCTGTACGAGCCAAGCGTGTAGAGATAATTGATGCAGGTTCCGTTTCCCAGCTGAACCGTATAACGCCAGTGATTCCCGCCCACGGGACCCATATCAATCATCCGCGTCGTGTCCGGCGAGGGATGATCGCTGGGTATTTGGACCATGCCCAGCCGGTAAGTATCGCCATACAGGCGCGGCACCGCACCCGCCGGCGTGTCCGCCGGAATTGTAACATCGAACGTCACGGCAGACATCGCCGCGGCGGCGAGCGCAACGTCTTGGACGGTAGTGTCATTAGGGGCGATGGTGGCGTTCACATTCACGGCGACGAACTCGCCGTTCTCGGATTGCAAAGTTATGCTGCACGGACCGGAAGGCACACCGTAGATGGTGAACTTACCTTCCGTATCTGTCGGGGTCTGGTGGGGACCGGCGGAGACCCAGATACCTTGGAGCGGATTCCCGCCTTGATCCGTAACCGTACCCGTTAGTGTTCCTGTCGAAATGTCGTCCGGCTTCCCCAGGTCAAGCCATTGCGCGACGGTTTCATTTGCGGTCGCACCGTCCGTGATCAAGGCCCTCCGGGAAGCGAAGCCGTTAGCGGTGCCGACAGGCACATAGGCCTCTTTACTCCCCTGAAGATTGTGAGCGAAAGCATAATCGAGGATCGTTCTAGGGGGCCGCGAAATGGTTGCCTGCCAGCTATCGGTCGTTCCTGCAACGCGGCTCATCCGGATCTGCCGATCGGGAGGAAACAGGGTGCCAGGATAAATCCAAATCGTGTCGTTCGGAGGCGTGTTCGAAGGGACTTTGACCCGGATCGTCATGGAGACGGTTGGCGACGCGGAGATCGTCCGTTCCGCGTCTTCACTGGCGAGTACTTCGCCCGTTACGCCGTCCGCGATCTGGATGTTGTCCACTGAGATCGATCCCGACCCACTGATTCCCCACAGGATTTGGTAGTCGGTATACGCTCCGAGCGTGGCTGTAAACGTGGCGGTTCCTGTTGGGCTGACACTGTTGTCAATGAAGATGTTGCCGGGATTACTCGGCGTGCCCTGGGCAAAAGCGATTGGTGAATTGAAAAAGGCCTTAAATCCGTTAGGCGCGGCCGTCAGAACTTTGTACTGGAAACTCACGCGATACGAGTGGTTGGGCTTAAACGAAACGACCGATGCGTCCGTTTGCAGAAATGAAATGTAGGTGTCCGTCCCCGTATAGGTTCCCTTAATGGACGCTTTTCCGGAGATGACTTCCGAAGCAGTCGTCGTCAGCGACCCCGCAGGGTAGAGCGCGAAACCGGGGCCGAGAGTGGGCTGCTGCAATTGCTGTCCGCTTTGAGCCCACAACATTGGCGCATACAGCCCGCAAAAAAGCAGCGACTGCCGAGCTAGGAGCCTAGCTAAACGATAAAAAGAGAAACCTGTATCAATGAACATTCGTCGATTCCCCAGGATCTCTGGGTCGGATTTTAAACATCTTACACCAGGGCTTCGAGGTGATGCAGTACTGTTCGGCCTAGCCTGCAATCAGCCGGGCACGCTATTCTCGGCGGCAAATTCGCGTCACTTCGAATCGAGCCAACTCCCGGACATCTGTTTGTCCTTGGAGGATGCGACAAAATTCCACGGACGAATGCGGCGGACCATACTGTCCGTATGATCGGCAACCCGGAAGTTATCCTCTTGGCCGCATCGGCAGCTTCGGAATGCCCAACGTGGATTCGAACCTGAGAGCAAATAACTTAGCAGTTCTGGTGAAAGGAAGCGTCCTATTTTCAACGCAGGAATGTGTGGCTCCCCGGCATGGATTCGAACCACGATTCACGGCTCCAAAGGCCGCTGTCCTACCATTAGACGACCGGGGAATGTCTGGGCGAGAACTACTTTAGTGTATCAGGCAGCGCGCCCATATCGTCTAATACTCAGTGCGAAAACTTCCAATTCTATCCGCCTTGACCGTCGCTGCCACTCTGCCCGTCGCCGCGCAGTTTCAGGTCCACCTAAATCCCAAAACCGACCAGGCTTTTGAAGATTACCGGAAGGCCGTCGAGGGAAAACTTGATGGCCGCCCCCGCTTTCCTTCCGGGCTGAAACCCGGGCAAATCGAAATCGTTCCCGCCACCGACAAGGGGTTCACGAACGTCAAGGACGGCATGGTCCATGACTGGATCGCGGCCATCGTCGTGCCCGACGCCAACGTGGAGAAAACCATCGCCGTTCTTCAGAGCTACGCCGACTATAGAAACATCTATCCCGGCGACGTGACCGAATCCAAGCTCCTCCGCCGCGAGGGCGACCTGTGGCACATCTACTTGCGGATGGTAAAGAAAAAAGTCTTCACCGTCGTCCTCAACGGCGAATTCGACGTCCAGTACCGTTCGCTGGGAAGTAACAGGTGGAGCGTCCTATCGCGCTCCACGCGCATCGCCGAACTCGATGGCGACCGCGAGCTGCCGCCAGGCACCAGCCGCGGTTTCCTGTGGCGTATCAACGCCTACTGGCTGATTGAGCCGCGTCCGGAGGGTGTCTACCTGGAATGCCGTGCGATTTCCCTGTCGCGCGCCATCCCTTTTGGATTCGGCTTGGCCGAGCCATACCTTACCAGCGTTCCGCGGGAGTCGCTGCAAAGCACCATGGAAGCCACGCTTCGCGCCCTGCACTAACCTACCCCAGATCACCGTCGGGTGTAACTAATGTTATTGCCCAATGGGCCGATGAGATGGTAAGCGGGTATTTGTCTCATGGCCTCCATCTCCTATTGGTTCCTATCACCGAGTGTCATTCTCGCCCTGGTGGGGAAGCTTAAGGGCTGGGATCGAACCAAGCCTACGCCCACGTTCGACTGGAAGACCGCCACGCTGGACGTGCTGATCCCGGCGAAAAATGAAGAAACCAACATCGCCCTCTGTCTGGCGTCACTTTTCGATCAGGATTTTCGAATTCGTAAAGTTACGGTGATCGACGACGCCTCCACGGACCAGACCGCGAACGTCGTCCGGCGATATGTGGAACTCACGGGCAAAGAAGTGGACCTGGTAGTCCGTCCGCAATCGCGCAGCAAGACCACGGCTGTCCGGGAACAATGCGACAGCAGCAATGCGGACGCTTTTCTGGTTCTGGACGGCGATACGGTGTTGACGAACCGGAATTACGTTTCCCGGCTGATTGAGAACCTGTTCAAGAATGCGGGAGTCGCCTCGGCCTGCGGAGAGGTCATGCCGTTTACCCGCGGCCGCCGGAGGAAATTCACGCAGGGTAATCAGGTCCTGGCGCGCATTCAGACCGAGATGCATCTCGACCCCAGCGAACCTTCGCACGGTCCCCGTCGTCTGCTTGAGTATCTTACCGTGATCTATCGCACTTCGCTGTATGTGTTTCTGCAACGAATCTTATACGACGGCCACATGAAGATGTATGGATCTCGGCTGAATCCTATCGGTTGCGCGGTGCTCTATCGTACCAACCGACTGCGGGAATGTTTCGCTTACGCGCAGCCGCAGATGGGTGACAATCTTACCAACTCTGAAGACATCTTCATCGGGCATTTTTTCTCCTGGAAAGGGTGGCGCAATATCCAGGTGTCCGACGTCCGGTGCGAGTCCATAGAACCCAGCATTGAGCGCTTACCGCGGCAGCTCTACCTTTGGTCCAGCTCTTTCCTGCAAGCCCTGTACTACTTCAGAGAACTGCCGCTTTCGCCGCTGAAGGAAACCAAAAATTGGATGAAGGGGCTGTTTTCCGGACACGACAACGAAGTTTCCGCCGGAGCCCAGCGGCGGCACGTCCAGGAGCAATATAGGGCCCCTTGGGGCGAAGACTACACCCGGCGGTTCGGGCGCAGGGTGGGATGGGTTGACATGTTATCCCTGTTCGAAAAAGTAAGTTATCCCGTCCTGCTCTTGTATTTCGCGCTGTTCAACCACGAAGTGTTCTGGATCAGCATCGGGCTCGAAGCGGTTCTGGCATCGGTAGGGGTCTTCATGGTCGCCGATTCCGGCAGCCGCTGGAAATCCGCCGGCATGATGTTCGCCGCCACACCCATACGTCTGATGACTCTCGGTGTAGACCTGGTCACGACTCTCAGGCTGCTGTTCGATCTCGGAACGGGCAACCGGGAGTGGAAGAAGTGAGCCGGATCTTACCGTTTCTGACTCTCGCGACCCTGGGGCTTGCAGCCGGGCAGAAACCGGCACTTCCCCCGGATTTCGCCGATAAGCTGGCGGCCCTGGAACAAGCGCGGGCAGTCAACCCGAACGATCTTCCCACTCTGGACGCATTAGCCGGCTCCTACGCCATGGAAGCGGACTACCGGAAAGCGATTGCCGTACTGCAAAAAATGCGGACTCTCAGCCCGCAGGATCGCGGTCTTCAACTCCGTTTGGCGCAGAACTACGCCTGGGCCGGCGACCCCAAGCGCGCCATTAAGGAGTACAGCATCTATCTGCGCGCCGTGCCGCAGGATCGGCAGGCTACTATCGAACTGATCCGGCTGCGCCGCTATCGCGGGGATTATTCGCAAGCTGAGAAGCTCTGTGACAAGCTTCTCTCGGTTGATCCGCAGGATGCCGAGGTGCTGGCGCTCAAGGCCGAGGTGTTGCATTGGGCGGGCGACCGCCGCTCCTTGGCCCGTCAAACGGCCGACCAGGCTGCGTCTCTCGCACCGGCCTCTCCGGACGCCCAAGTCGCCCAGGTTTACGCCTCGCTTGACCAAGGGGAAATTCGCAGGGCCTCTCGTGAATTCGCGGCCTTGCGCGATCAGCTTGAGAGCCAGGGCGGGGTCTCCCAGGCGTCCACCTACCACGACGCGTACAAGCTGCTCGAAGACACTTTGGAAGAACCGGTTCGGTTTTCGATGACCCCAGGCTTTTCCGTCTATAACGATTCCGATGGAATCCACGATAGTTCGGTGAGCCTGAGTCTCGAGCAGACCGTCGCAGCGGATCACAAGATTCTTTTGGATGCCGCCCGCTACGGTTCTTCGGCTCCGAAGGGAAGTATTTTCAACGAAGGCGCGGAGGTCGACCAATACCTGGACAATTTTCGGGTCGGCACGCAACTTCGACTCGGGCCGGCCGCGTACTTGACGCTTCTGGGCGGCGGCTCCTACCGGAGAACCGGGAGTGAGACGCGCCCGGTCTTCAACGTCCGGCTCAAGACCTCACCGGTGGATCGCTGGACCTTCGATCTCTCCGCGGGACGTGAATTCCTGGCGGTCACCCCTCGCTCGATCCTTCAAAATATTTCCAGTTACAGTATGGCCGGCGCGGTCCAGTTCGCCATCAACTCCAGGACCTTCCTGTCGGCTCGTGCGGAAGGCCGCTACTGGAGCGATGACAACCAGAGCATCGCCAGTGAGGCCACCCTGCGGCGAATCCTGCGCTACAACAATCGCTTCTCCGTGGAAGGAGGTCTGCTCGGTCATTGGGAGCAGTTCGACCACGACACGGAATCCGAAGCCGGATTTTTTACTCCGGATCGTTACGAACGCTTGGATACCTTCCTGGGGTTGCATGGCGACCTGGGGGGCCTTCGCTATGAAATCCGAGGCTCGGGCGGCGCCCAGCAGGTGGCTCGCGCTGCCGCCTACCGGCCGGATTGGGACGTAACCTCCATCGTCTCCGTGCCCCTGGGCCGCTCCTTAGAGTTGTCCGGCAATTACCAGCGTCGAAATTACAGCCTGGTGACGAAAGATGGCTGGTATCAAGGCCTGCAATTCACGATAGGGATAAGAAAATGAGGATTCTGATCACCGGAGGCGCGGGCTTTATCGGGTCCCACCTCGCGGAACGAATGCTGCGTGAGGGCCGTGAGATCACGGTCCTGGATGACCTGAGCACCGGTTGGATTGAGAATCTTCGCGGGGCTTTCGATTATCCGGGGTTCGAATTCGTCGAAGACAGCGTGCTCCAAGCAGCCACCGTACGGCGGCTGGTCGAGGAAAGCGACATGGTGGTTCATCTGGCGGCGGCGGTGGGCGTGCGCTACGTCTTGGACCATCCGCTCGCCACCATCCTGACCAACGTGGAAGGCACTCACGTCGTGCTTGATGCGTGCGGGAAGGCCGGGAAGAAGGCGCTGGTGGCGAGTACCTCGGAAGTCTACGGGAAAAACTCCAGCGACGCGTTGTGTGAGGATGCGGACTCGATCCTGGGGGCTTCATCTCTCAGTCGCTGGTCCTACGCGACTTCCAAAAAACTGGACGAGTTCATGGCGCTGGCGTACTCTGCCACCCATGGCGTACCGGTCATCGTGACGCGGTTTTTCAACGTAGTCGGACCCAGGCAAGCCAGCCGCTACGGGATGGTGCTGCCGAATTTCATTCGGGCGGCCTTAAAAGACGAGCCCATCCGGGTATTCGGAGACGGATACCAGACGCGCAACTTTACATACGTGAGCGACTGCGTCGACGCTCTGGTAGGGCTATTGCAGTGCCCCCAAGCGGAAGGTGAGATTGTAAACATCGGCAGCCCGCACGAGATATCGATTCTCGATCTGGCGGAGAAGGTCAAGTCGATCGTCGGCTCCTCCAGCCCGATCATCAAGGTGCCGTACGATCAGGCCTACCCCGAGGGCGGCTTCGAAGATATGCGGCGCCGGGTTCCATGCATTTGCAAGATCTCGCGCCTCATCGGGTGGTCTCCCACCACGTCTCTGGACGACATGATCGCCCGAACCATTGGTCCCGCGCGTCATCAGCCGCCGGTTCCGGTGCGTATCTCTGCTCCGGAAGAAATGATCTACGCGGAACGCCGCTGAAAGACCCAGCGGTCGCCGAACAAAAAATTCGCCACCGAAGTCAGGGCGATCGCCATCAGA